>Ga0101944_10002819_pt1 | contig 26475 bp, 24 predicted proteins | sample DewCreD2012metaG_FD_75245 | JGI IMG/M metagenome (GOLD analysis project Ga0101944, IMG submission 75245) | Hot spring sediment bacterial and archeal communities from British Columbia, Canada, to study Microbial Dark Matter (Phase II) - Dewar... ... | reverse complement strand
AGGCAAGGGCCTTTTCAAAAATCTGAACCCGTGCTTCCTCCCGTTTCTTTTCCGAGAGCTTTTTGCTGTCATTAAGGATGGTTATGGGGAAATCCTCGCTCAGGATAACCGCCGCCGCACACACTGGCCCTGCCAGGGGTCCCCGGCCGGCTTCATCCAAACCGCAGCGCATCATTTGCGTTTTACAACCAGCTTTACGGTCCGGCCCTGCAGGATCTGATTCGCCTGATTGCCAGAGAACAGGGAAACCACGAGGTAATAGACCCCAGTTTTTTCAAGATTCTGTTCCAGCACTTTTTCTGCGGCATATTCTACATTGGAAAAGATGCTCTCCCCTGCTTCATTAAAAAGTATGAACAAGAAGGGTACATCCCCTATTCCGTCCAAATAGATCCGATAAGCCCCGTCGGCATCGACCGTAAGACGGAACAGGTTTGGTTTTGTGGTATCAATTTCTGAGGCAATGGGGAAAAGGTTGGTTCGGCCAAACTGCACAGGCTCTGAACTTGAAAGAAGCTTGGCGGTCTTTTCTTGTATGTTTTCCAGAGCTACAGCAGAAGGTCCTATAAGCTCGTCCACCGGATCGGATACAGGGGGTGCTTCTTTCAGGAAACGGTAGGTTACCATATGGGAATCCGCCTGGAGCACCGAAAGTTCAGCCCTGTCAGGGTTAAAACCTGTAAAGGCAACAATCAGCCCTTTTACCGGGAACCGCTTTATAAGCTGTAAATTTGCGGGATCTAACACCACGATAGAAGGTTCAGAGTCGGCCATAATGATGGCATTGAGACAGGCTATGGGCCCTGCGGTGATGTTCACCGGATTCTTCCACACCGCCCTTACGTCTCCGGTTGGGAGTTCATTTGGATTTGGGATACCTTCAGCGACTACAGCGGATTCATCCAAGGGCCGCACTGCAATCCAGTTCGGGGCTTCCACCTCATATTGGTTGGTAGACATATAGGCGCGATTGCCCACTGCGGGTTTAAGAGAAGCATAAAGGTCAGAAACTGATGGTATTTGTGCATTACCTGTGACTTCAGGCTCGACCGGTGAAAGGGCCATAAGAGGTAAGGTTATCCCGTAGGAATTCCATGCAGGGTCCGTTTTATCCTTAAGGGTAGGCCTTGGGGCGGGGGCAGGTTCTACGTTCACTGGTTCCGCTTTCTTAACTGCCCTATCACAACCGGCGAGAAGCACCATACTTAAGCCGATACATAACCATTTTTTCATAGTTTATTCCTGAATCCCCAACCGATTTGTATAGTAGACAAGACGAAGACTGCTGTTATTTGCCTGAATAAACAGGTTGCAATTCGTTTCAGTACCATAGAGGGTCTGGTTGATGAGGAGCCCCCCAGGAATGCCCCTGGCAGGGCCCAGGGTAAGCAGATAGGTTCCAAGCCAGGGCTGAAGTTCTTTGGTAAGGGCCTTTTTATTAGACTGTAGTACCAGTCCAAGCAATTCAGGGGTAAGCACTTCTTTGGATTGCCATTGCATAAGTAAAAAGGCCTGGTTAAAAGAAAGCGGAACCAGGGCAGAAACCGAAGGCGCCTGATAAAAGGCCTTATTCAGCTTCTGAAAGAGGTCAGTCCGGTCTTTTTCATATCGCGGACTTTCCAGAAAAAGAGCACAGGCCTGGTCTTGCAGCAGGAACTCAGAAACCGCCGACAAAAGGCTCGAAAGGTCCTGGGGCCTTTGTATTTTTAATACAAAGGCCTCAGCGCCGTGAACTGCTTCCCAGCTCGGCTGGGACAAAGGACTTTCAGTGGAATCCGATACAGCGTTAGAACCAGTTTCAGCCAGGACTTGCTGAATCGCTGCCCGAACCGATGCGGGACCGAGGGCACCAAAGGGCCAGCGGCCATCCTGCCACAGATCAGGCCGGGTCCCGTAGACCCAGCTTGTAGTAAGGAAATCGACAAGGGCCCGGCGAAAAAGACTGTTGGAACTGCAAGCCTTCCCCAATCGGGTACTGTCACTGGAAAAGAATTGTTCCAGAAATTCCTTATATAATGGAGGAATAGGTTCACCGGTATCAGCAAATTGAGCCAAACGGTCTGTATAAAGTCCCAGAATTATTGCAGAAGGCAGTAATTCCCGAATCTGTTTTTTCTGAATATAGGACGCATTAAACTGGGTTATTGCCCGTTCAAATTCCCGACCTTCCGCGGTATCCTTAAGCCCCTTAAAAGCAGTGGGTAGAATGCCTGCGGGACTGCCCCCAGCCAGGACTATAATCCACTGGCGATACAGGGCAGAGGGAAGTTTCTCAGCCCGCAGGGCAAGTTCTGCAATTTCAGAAGGGCAATCAGGATGGAGCTCGAGCCTGCTTGCTAAAGACAGAGCCAGAGGTTTTAAAGCGCTTTTACCAAGGCTACTGATACGGGGACCTATAAATTCTGCCAGGGTCTTACCATTTTTTACCAGGATCTCTTCCTGTTTGCTGTAGGTGATCAGTTCGCCCCCAGATCGATGGCCAAACTGATAGTCCGCAAAGGCCCGTGCACTGGTAAGGTAGAGCAGTTTTAAACGGGACAATTCCTTTTGAGCTTCTAAAGGAGCAAGGTGTGGTAATTCAAGCCATTGTTCAGCCTTTATAAATGTCCCTTCATCAAATCGATAGCGGTCCAGCAGAGCCTCCAGGAGCCTAACCTTGTCCCCATATACCGAGAGGGCTTCCATGGCGGTTTGGGTATCCTGCACCATGACTGTGCGGGTTTTATCCAAGGCTGAAACAAGGGATCGCAGTCGCTCCTGGTCCTTTTTTGCAAAAAGACTCACCCAGGTGGTGCTTTTTGCGAGATTAGGCGAAAGAAGTGAATCAGCCGGAAGCCCTGCAAGGCCCACAACAGAAAAAAACAGTAAACCGCACACAGTGAGGAAGCCATATCGTCTTTTTTTAACCATTATCAGGGAACCTCGTCAATAAAATTAGGAGTATCCGGAGCGGCAAAGGTCCGATTAAAGGTTTTTATATCCATAGTAAGGTTTGCAGTATTAAGCAGGGATGTAAAACCAATAAAATAGTTTCCGAAAACGGTATCTTTGGCGGGCCCCAGATTTTTCAAAGAAGCATCTACATTAGGAAACGTAAAAACAGAAGACCTGGGGGAACTGCCCTTAAAAAATAAGACTGAGTTTGAAAACTGCGGTATCAGCCCCTCTGAAACACAGGCCTGGGCAACAAAACTGCTCGCCAGCGTCGCCTGAACCCGGTCTATCTGGGCACTTTTCAGGCTGGAAAACTGCCAAAGGCACCCATCCTGGGCCGTAACAAATACTGAGCCGCCCCTTTGAATAAAACTACCCCTTCTTTGCTCTACCCCATTGGCATATTGGCCGGCCTTTACGGTAATTGCCGTATCCTGCAATGAAACGGTGCAATCTTCAGCCCAAAGGGCAGTAGCACTTTCCAGAGCATCTAAATTGATAGAAGAGTTCGCCACATAAATACCCCCACTAGTACCAACCATAGCACGCAACGCAGAACCTTTCATGAAAAGATTCGTGTCGGTCATTTCCAGGTTTCCACCCCGTATTTCTATGACAGGGGAACTCTGCGTCTCGGACCGAATTGCAATGCGCCTGAATAGGACCGTCCCTGGAGTAATAATCAGCTTACCCTGTTTTATAAGATTAATTTCACCGAGCTTTTCAGTTGACAGGCTTTCCAAAGTTACCCCTGGGACCATCGTGAGGGGTTTATCAATAGAAACCGAATCCTGGATACGGATTGATGAACGGCCAAGCTCTTGTGCCAATTCCAGGGCTCGTTCGAGGGAATCGACGGGCCTATTTCTGCTTCCATCTCCGTCGGGAAGACCCCGATTGCTCACATAGACAGAGTTGGCATCTATGGTAAAGGTTCTTGAAATCTTAGGGCTCTGGTTTCCGGCGGCATCAAGGGCTATGGCAGTGAGAGTAACTATAACTGGACTTTCTTTAGGAACCTCTATCGCGAGGGTATTTTCCCCCTCCAGTCTTTCTACCCTACCGGAAGGATATTGGAGGTTCGCCCTTATTTGGGTCTTTACACCCTCCTCAGCGGCAGGGACAGAGCTCTGTATACCTACGGCACCGCTTACCCATGCCCCCTCAGGCGGAGCAGAAAGGGACGGTGCTGGCGGCGGAAGCCCATCGGTCCGCTGAACAAAAAGCTCCTTTCCATCGGCGGAATAGAGCTTCCATTCCAGATCCTCTCCAGTACAGGCTGTAAAGAGCGGTGGTGTATCTCCGGTATAAGCATTCAGGATGTGAAATTCCCCCGGCTCAAGATAAAGGGAACGGTAGGCAATCCAGCCATTGGGAGACTGCTGTTGCCCTTGGGACGACTGCTCTGCAAAGGTGCGTTGTTCAGGACCTTCCTGGGCAAGGCCCTTATCTAAAAGCCATGCAATGGTAGCTGGTCCAGTGGGCAGTATAATCGGTTTACTATAGTCTTTCCAAACAGGGTCGGCATTAAGTTGATACCGGATAATACCCATATCGTTGTTGTTAAAGTACAGGACCCGCAGATCACCGGCAGTCATAAGAAGAGGCCCCCGGGAGACTGCCTCTTTTTCTGTTTTCTCTGGTGCCTGAATTGGTTCCTTGTTAGCCACTGCAATAGCACTGTTCTCTTGCACTCCCTTACCATTTAACAATATTGAGTAACGATAGGTTCCGCGGGCATTTTTAACTAACAGGGCCACATAACGCTCAGAAGACTTGACCGGCACCAATTTGATGGGAATGGTCTTATCGAGCCAAGGGCCGTTTTCTATAGCCCATTGAAAATCTCCATTCAGAGGCAAGGTGCTTGTTTCGTGGATTTCTTCGGGCACCTTGAATGGTTCTTCGCTGGTACCGGCAACCTCATAGACAATGCTTTTTTCATAGCTCAGGCCATTTGAAAGTTTCATCCCCACGCGGAGGCGAATCTTCCCTGTTTTTTGTACCAGTATGGGTTTTTCATATAATCGGCCCGATGAGCTAAAGGGATCAGAGCCATCATCGGTCCAGTAGATTTTCCCAGAACCTTGTTTCTGTAGTACAAGGCGCTGGGTATTTTGCCAAATTCCTGGAACAGGGTTAAGAACAGAAAAATGAGCGGCTTCCGCAGAAAAACCTACCAGGTCAGAACAATTACCAGCGGCGTCCACAGCCCAAACTATAAGATGAAAGGGAGCCTGCAGAGTCCGATTAAAGGCAGAACTTTTTTCAGAGCCCTCTATGTGATTCACCACACCAGAAAGGGAATAAAAACCTTCAAGGACAGCATCTTTTTCACTTTCTATGGCCACTGAATAAAAAAGACCATCATCGGTAGATGCAGAAAGGGCTGGCTTTTGGGGCTGTAGTTTATCAATATGAATAGTAAAGGTCTTTTCTTCTAACAGGCTGTTAAGCGGAGGAGCGGATCGCCGTTGAGCCAAAATAGTATAGTTTTTTTCCGTACCCATAGGGACTGAAAGCAAGACCGAAGCGGAACCCATCCCCTTAAAGAGTTCCTTTCCATCCAGACTGACCACAAGCCGATCCGATGGAGGCGCAGAAAACCAAAACCTTTGGTCCCTGTTATAGGAGCCGCTCAATGCATTTGTCTGCAGCCCCTCCGTTTGAGCCGGGAGGGCCAAAGGAACAAGCATAAGCAGAGAACTAATCCAGAGCGGTACTAATCTGCGCCTCATATAAAGTCCTATTTAATCGCGTCCAGCACTTTCCGGAGTTCCGGATCCTCTTTATAGTAATGTTCTTCCAGTTCTGCCCGGGTAAGTCCCACTAATTCATGGCTCATATAGTGGATCCACCGATCCTCATCATGGATGCTTAAATCGTGTTTGCGGCACCAATAATCGGGCTGAACGGGAAGCTGGTCTTCCTTGTCACGGAAATACTTATAATCGTGAACTGCAACCTTTAGATCCTTTCGCGGAATACCCTTTTCCAGAATAATTTCTGCAAGACGGTTGATTGTTCTTCCGGAATCGAAGATATCATCCACCAAAAGGACCTTATCCCCGGTACGGAGATGTTCCGGCGCATAGGTCCAGCCATCTACCATGACTCGTTCCTGTTTACGGATATCCGTATAGGATCGGGCAACCACCGCCGCATAATAGACCGGTCGGGCATCAGCTCGTACAATTTTAAAGTATTCACTGATTACATTTCCAAGATATGCTCCGCCTCGCAGGGAAACATAAATCACATCGGGAATAAAACCATCTTCATGAATTCGATGGGCCAATTTCAGCGCGTTATTGCGCACCAGATCATAGGGTAAAAATTCCTTCTTCATACAGTAAATGTAACGCAAAAAGCAAGGTTTTGGAAGCATCCAGATGTAAACCATACAGGTGAGATATGCTGGCCTCTTTCTGTTGGCCGCCTTTGCTAGCTTCGGTGGGCAAACAAAAAGGTCCTGCCCACTTTGGACAGGACCCTTATATAAGGTCGATAATAAGCGCTGCAGCTTAAGGCCGCTTATACCGCATGGTCTCCAGGGTCGTATCACCCCGCTGAACTTCGAACCAGAGGTCTTTTTTTGCCTTGTCGTTCAAAAGGCGGAAGAAATCCGGAAGGGTTTTGGCATTTTCACCATTTACCCCTACGATTATATCGCCCCGCTGAAGTCCCATCACCGCCGCGGGACTCTTGGTAATAACCTCCACCACATACAGGCCCTTTACCTTTGCATCAAGTTTTACGGCCTGCCGGATTTCATCATTGATGGGTGTTACGATTACGCCGGGCCACAGTTTGCTGTTGTCCGCCACCACATCATCCTTCCGTTCATCAATCTTAACCCGGATGGTCTTTTCACTGCCGTTGCGGATAACTACAAAGGTGGCGTTCTCGCCAGCCTTAAGGTCTCCCACAGCCAGGACAAGCTGGTCCCGGTTTTTAACATCCTTATCATTCAGTTTGATGATATAGTCGCCGGGCTGAATGCCGCCCTTGTCAGCGGGGGAGCCGATAAAGATCTGTGAAGCCAGGGCACCCTTTTGGTTTTGAAGGCCCAATTCGGCGGCGATATCCTTATCTGCATCGATGAGGGATACACCGAGCCAGCCATACTTGACCTGACCTTTGGTAATAAAGTCATCGATGGCTCTTTTTACATTGTTAACCGGGATAGAAAAACCAAGCCCTACAGAACCACCGGAAGGAGAGGCGATCCAAGTATTAATACCAATAACCTCACCCCGAATGTTTACCAATGCGCCACCCGAGTTACCCTGGTTAATAGCCGCATCGGTCTGTATAAAGTCGTTAATATTTCCAGCGGGACCTCCGGTCCGCCCCACGGCACTGACAATACCCATGGTCACTGAAGAGGAAAGCCCCAGGGGACTGCCGACCGCAATGGCCCAGTCACCGACCTTTACCTGGTCGGAATCACCAAGAACCGCTACAGGGAAGTTGTCCTTGGATTCAAAGGAAATAAGGGCCAGATCTTTCCGTTCATCCTTGCCAACCAGCTTGGCCTTAAATTCCCGGCCATCGTTCATAGTTACGCTGATTTCAGATGCGGAACCAGCCACATGATTATTGGTAAGAACATAGTAGGTATTGCCATTTTTACGGACTATGATACCGGACCCAATCCCCTTAGAGCGGAACTCCCGTTCCTGATTCCCCTGATTATTATCCTGAGGGGTGCCAAAGAAGAATTCCCAAGGGATACCATTAAACTGGGGAACCTGCTGTTTTTGAATTTCTACGGTATTTAGCTGAACGACCACGGGCAAGACCGCATCGGCCACCGAACGAAAGGCTTTTTGCAGGCTTTCTGCAACCGCCAGCGCATCGGTACTGACCGGGGTTTGCACAGACTGGGCATGGGCCACCTGTTTATCCCCCGGTTTAGCTAAAGAAAAGGAAAAGAAAGCAAGGGAAAAGCCAAAAAGTGTACCAAGTAAGACTAAGTTAAAAATAAAAATTTTCTTTGATGAGAGTTTTTCGTAGAGAGCCATTGTAACCTCCATTCTCTATATAAATATAATAATTTTTAGAGCGCATTGGTTACACTGTTTCTTACAATGTCAGTATTTCCGTATGATCCTGGAAAATGGCTACCGTATGTTCCCAATGGCATGATATTTTCCGGTCCGCGGTTACCACAGTCCAGCCATCATCGAGCACATCCACCTCTGCAGTCCCCAGATTGATCATGGGCTCAATGGCAATCACGAGGCCCTCCATCATCCGCGGGTTGGGTCCCCGGGGATTGTTCGGAACCTGGGGGTCCTCATGGGGAGAAAAACCAACCCCGTGGCCGCAATATTGATGAACCACTCCATAACCGTAGCTGGTGGCGTGGTTATAGACAGCCCGGGCAATCTGCAGGACCCGGTTACCGTATTTTGCCTGTTCTATAGCCTTATCCAGGCATTCCCGGGTAACCCGGTTAAGCTGTTTTGCCTCATCACTCACCTGGCCGACTTCTATGGTCATAGCCATATCACTGAAATGGCCACCCAGGTTAATACCGCAATCCAGGGAGACCAGATCCCCGGAAGCAATTTTGCGCTTCGAAGGGATACCATGGATAACCTCTTCGTTTATAGAAACACAGAGGGCCGCAGGAAAGGGGTTCTCATCATCGCCGTAATGTAAGAAGGCGGGCTTTCCTCCGGCCTTTTTAATCCAATTCTGTACCCACTGGTCCAGGTCCCTAGTTTCAGTTCCCGGTACAACCAGGGGAGTAAGCTCCTTAAACATGGTACTGAGCATTTTGCAGGATTCGCGGATCCCTGCAATCTGTTCTTTATTTTTTAGTCGAATCATTATAATTTCCTATTTTGCGGACAATCCAAGCCGGCGCTTTAATTGAACCACATTGGGTAATTGGGGGTCCCGCTGTAGAGCTCCCTGCAGAGCCCCTCTAGCTTCGGCCATTAAGCCAAGGCGAACAAGGGCTTCTGCCATGGTTCTCAGCCATCGGGCTTCGTCCTTACGAGAATACCCTAAATCGAGCAGTTCTTCCATACACTCCACCAGGACTTCATCATCGACCGCATGGATCAGTTTGGTACGGACCAAAGTCTTAATGAAGATATCTACCTCTTCCATAAAATGTCTGAAATAGGGTTTCCGCCGTTCTTCCCTGATGATATCCGTAAGCAAAATAAAGGCTTCATAATATAAGCCCCGTTTATCCAGCTCTTCTGCCAGAATAAAAGAACAATCCATCCAGTCTTCACGGTCTAGATATGCATCCAGAGGAAAGTCGAGCCCCCCTAGTTCATGCCAAACTTCCAGGGCTTCATCTTCTTCCAGGTGCAACAGATCAAAGAAAATAAGTTTAGCCTGACTTTCGGGATCATCCTTCCGTTCCTTTAAGAAGATCCGGTAATCAAAATCATAGTGTTTGGTAAAGCGGGCATAGGCCCGGTCATATTCAGCCCGTCGTTCTTGATTAGATAGGGTCTCATAGGCGGTAAGCAATTTTTGCATCTCATGCTTGCCCGCTTCCCCCGCAATATCAGGATGGACTTTTTTTGCCCGTTCACGGAAGGCTCGCTTAATCTGATCATCGGAAGCGGATTGTTCCAGACCGAGGATTTGATAGTAATTTTCCACTTATGCGCCGATTCGTTTACCTAATGCCTCTGCCTGCTCACTATTTACAATAATGTCAGACCAATTTACAAACATACCTTCCTTCTCCATGACCCGCATCAGATTCGTCATAGCCTTGGTAGTCCAGGGGGTGGTCTTTAACAGAAAGGCTGCACTTTTCTTACCCACCAGGGAACTGGCATTGGAAAAAATTTTTGTCAGAGCTTCAGGCATTCTACCCCCAAAGAGGGTCGTGGATTCGGCTGCGATAACGATATATTCATACCCAGGCAGGCGGATACCGTCATCGGTCCAGGCATCGAGCAAATCGATTCTGTGGCCCATGGACTCCATACCCTTAGACAAGGCTTTTATCGCATCTGAAACTGGGCCTTTCTTTTTTTGAGCATATACTAAGGCAATTCTCATATTCTAAAACTCCTAGGCTTGTTTAAAAAGCTGATCAATATTAGGTTGCTTTACGACAAAGACTGAGCATTTTGCGTTAACCATAATTTCCCGGTGGGAATGGGAAATAATATCCCGGGAACTCCGATCCTTTTCCCAGCCCCCAAGCATAATAAGGTCTGCCTTCCGTTCATCGGCGGCAGCAAGAATTTCCGTATACACCGCACCCCGCCGCAACTCGGTTTCTACCTTTACACCCTTGGTTTTGGCCAGCTCTGTAATAAAGGATAGATACCGCTCACCGTTAGCCTGTAAACTCTGTTCATATTCCTGGCTTTCTTCCTGAATAAAAATCTTACTCAGGGTTAGTTGCCGAATAGTTGCGGTATCGACTACATACACCGCGCTCAGCCTGCAATGATACAGCTTGGACATGATTATCCCATATTTTGCCGCATGGATTGATGCATCAGAACCTGAGACAGCAACAAGAATGTTAGAGAAAAGGGGTCCCATCATTCTTTACCAGCCTTCCTTTTTAAGAGCTTGCTGGAAAAAAAGGCTTCCCGTTCCCGTTCTTCCAAAGATGATTCAATAAATGCTTTGGTTTCCCGGGCTGTTGGAATAACCTGCTTTTCCAGGGCATTAACCCGGCGTTGTGTTTTTCGCACTTCCCGGGCTAATCTCCAGGCAATAGTCCGCACCGCGGCCAATTCTGTAAGAATTTTAAGTAACTCATAGAATTCTACCACAGTTTCATCACATTCGGCAAATGAATTCGCCGGTGAATAGGTGAGTTCCAGATCAGAAAGCTTTACCTCCAGACTTGGCAGGTTCATTCCTGCGACCATGACCCGTTTCTCCAGTAATTCTACCCGCTGACGGCTGTGTCGGCTAAGCCGGTCAGCCTTTTCCCGGCCCATCACCAAAAGCATTTTTTTAAGGGCCGGGTAAGCGGTTGCAATCTTTTTATCCAGATCCCGCTCTAAAATTTTAATCGACTCAACGGTATCCATTAATTCCATGACTAGGATTTCCCGCTTTTGTTCAAGCAGATCATACCCTTCTATGGCAGTGGCAAGCCGTTCTTTTACTTTAATGAGATTGCTTTTAGTCGGTGCAATCTGTTCCCGCGCCATGGATTATCTCCCCCGGTGTCCCGCACTGCGAAGCCGAGCTTCTTCCGCATCCTCTTCATCCAGGTCTTCCTGGTTCTGGGGTGACTGAGCAATAATCGGATCCAAATATTTATGAAGAAATTCTTCTTTAATTCTCAGCAGCTCTTCCCGCGGAAGCTGGCTTAACAGTTTCCATCCCAGATCCAGGGTAGTCTCTATGCTACGATCCTCATACTCTCCCTGGGTCAAAAACTCCTGTTCAAAATGTTCACCAAAGGCCAGGTAATGTTTATCCAGGGCAGACAATTCTTCTGCACCAATAATGGATGCCAGGTTACGAACCGACTTAACCCGTGAATAGGCAGCAAAGAGCTGACTGGAAACATCCTTGTGATCTTCCCGGGTCATACCGGCTCCGATGCCGTCTTTCATGAGCCGGGACAGGCTGGGCAGCCCTGCCACGGGCGGATACACACCTCGCTGAGTTAATTCCCGATCCAGAACAATTTGACCTTCGGTAATATAGCCCGAAAGGTCGGGAATGGGGTGGCTTATGTCATCGTTAGGCATCGTTAAAATCGGAATCTGGGTAATGGACCCCGAAGAGCCTTGTATTTTTCCAGCCCGTTCATAGAGAGAAGCCAGATCTGAATACAAGTACCCTGGGTAACCCTTCCGGCTTGGGACCTCTCCCCGGATTGATGAAACTTCCCGGAGGGCTTCGCAATAGTTGGTCATGTCGGTCATGACCACGAGGACATGCATATTCTGTTCATAGGCCAGATACTCCGCAGCGGTCAGGGCACAACGGGGTGTAATGAGCCGCTCTATAGAGGGGGCATCCGCCAGGGACATAAAGACTACCACATTTGCAAGTACACCAGTCCTCTCAAAATCATCGAGGAAAAAGCGGGCCACATCGTACTTTACACCCATGGCAGCAAAGACCACGACGAAGGATTCATTGGCACTGCGAATCTTAGATTGCCGGACGATCTGAGCCGCAAGCCGATTATGGGGAAGCCCATTGCCTGAAAAGATGGGCAGCTTCTGTCCCCGAATGAGCGTATTCATACCGTCTATGGCAGAGATTCCCGTCTGAATAAAGTCCCGGGGATAGACCCGGGCATAGGGATTTATAGGCAACCCATTAATATCCCGCCGATCGGAAGAAAATATTTCACCGAACCCATCGATGGGGCGGCCAAGGCCGTCAAAGACCCTGCCTAAGAGCCCCGGTCCTACACGCAGTTCCATTGGCCGGTCAAGGAATTCCAGGCGGGAATCCTCTGCGGAAAGGCCCGTGCTGGAACCAAAGATCTGAATGGCCGCCCAATCCTCACTAAGGTCAACAACCCGTCCAAGGCGGCGGCCCTGATCCCGGCCGTAAACAGCGACCACTTCACCAAAACCTACGCCGCGGCTCCGCTTGGTTATAACCACGGGCCCTTCTATTCGTTCCAGGCGTTTATATTCAATGCCCCTCATAGAACGGCCTCCTTAGTCTTGTATTTCCGTTCCAAGGCCTCAAGACTGTCCCGCATTTCCCGTTCAAATACAATAAAGGATTCCCTATCATCATTTTTAATTTCGCTTTTAAGCCTTGCCAGTCGTTCCCGGACCGGTAAAGCCGTTATTGTCATCAGGGGTGCCCCCATCTTGATGATTCCCATGGACCTCTCATGAAATTCCAATATCAGCGAAAGGATTTGTATCTGTTTGTCCGGCACACAATACATATCAATTTCATCAAAGGAATTTTGCTGTAAGAAGCCGTTTTTTATAAGGTCTGCGGTGATAAGTATAAGCCGCTGATCATCCGGCAGGGCATCGGGTCCGATGAGACGAACAATTTCAGAAAGCCGCTGTTCCTTTTTAAGCAGATCCAGGGCAGACCGGCGCAATCTAGCCCAGAGGGGATTTACCCGTTCCCACCAGGGCTGTACTTCTTCGGCATACTCGGAATAGCTGTCGATCCAGCTGATAGCCGGATAATGGCGGGCATTGGCTAAATCCCGGTCCAGAGCCCAGAAGCAACGGATAAACCGCTTGGTATGCTGTGTTACCGGCTCAGAAAAGTCTCCCCCCGGCGGGGAAACCGCACCAATAATAGATACTGAACCTTCCCGATCGTTAAAGGTCTGAACCCGCCCTGCCCGTTCATAGAATTCAGCCAGCCGTGTAGGGAGGTATGCGGGGAAACCCTCTTCTGCGGGCATTTCTTCCATACGGCCCGATAGTTCCCGCAGGGCTTCAGCCCAGCGGCTTGTGGAATCGGCCATGATGGCCACATGGTAGCCCATATCACGGTAGAACTCTGCTAAGGTAACTCCTGTATAAATGGAAACTTCCCGGGCAGCGACAGGCATGTTAGAAGTATTGGCTATAAGAATTGTTCGTTCCATTAAGGATCGGCCAGAACGGGGGTCAATAAGATGGGGGAATTCGGTAAGTACATCGGTCATTTCATTACCCCGTTCACCGCAGCCAATATACACAATGACATCCGCATCGCACCATTTTGCGATGGCATGCTGAGTCATGGTTTTACCCGTACCGAAACCGCCGGGAATTGCGGCGGTTCCACCCTTGGATAGGGGGAAAAACACATCGATGACCCTAAGGCCCGTTAACAGGGGTGTATCGGGGGCAAGCTTTTTTGCCACCGGCCTGGGGAAACGGACGGGCCACCACTGGGCAATGGGAATTTCCTTTCCGTCTGAGGTTTTTGCAATACTTTGCAGGCAGGTATATTCCCCAGGACCAGAGAGCTCCACCAAAGGACTCCCCGCAGCATCTGGGGGAACCATAATTTTACAGGTAATACTTTCGGACTCTTTAATAGACCCTAAAATCATGCCTGTAGAAGCAATTATTTCCTGTTTTTTAGAAAGCTTTTCAGAAAGGTTTGGATCAGGAACAAATTCCCACTTTTTATGCAGGTCCAGAGCTTCGCCCCGGGATCCTGGCTTTAAGAAGGGGCCATCCTGTTGATACAGAGCATCCAGGGGCCGTTGTATTCCGTCATAAATTGTACCGATAAGGCCCGGTCCCAGCAACACTGAAAGGGGCCGCCCGGTAGAACGGGCCACGGACCCAACTTTAAGGCCCGTATCATCCTCGTAGACCTGGATAACCGCATCATCCCCTTCTATTCGGATAATCTCGCCGATTATTTTATTCTCGCCAACTTCAACCACATCAAAAAGGCCCGCACTGCCTAAACCTTTCGCACGAACTATGGGGCCTGAAACCCGGTGTATCCGTCCCTCAATCATTGATCACTCCCTTTCCCAGCAATGCCACAGCAAGTTCTGAACGCTTGTCCAACAAGAGCTGATCTACTACCGCCTTAAAGGAAACAACCAATCGTAAACTCCTTGTTTCACAGATGAGTTCCGGATATACAGCCTTGTCTGACCAGGTACAATCGGAATCGTAGATTCTTTCAATTTTTTTAAAAACGGTGCTGAGCAGAGTATCGGCCTCAGCTTTCAGCAGCCCCTTCACAGAAACAGAAAGAACTGTTTCAGTTTCTAAAAAACCAGTCGTTTCAGATGCCGCGGCAACTTTGTTCATCAATTCTTGCTGTAGTACAGCAAGAATACGATCCCTTGGTAAGGAAGCACAAAAAGCAGAAGCCGCTTCCTGCAAGACCCGTTCAGCCCGTTCGGAACGCAGACGATGCTTATCCAGGGGAAGGTGGGCCATGATTTCATGTTCGGTCTTTTCAGTCCGCTGACGATACGTCTGTTCCAGGACAGCCAAGTCCGTCTTCAGTTTCTCCTGCCACTGCTGTCCTATAGAACGAGCAGTCTGGTCAGCGGTTTTTAATATTCGATCTGCCTTTTTACGGGCATCCTCTAAAATTTCCCTGTCCAGCGCTTCCGTTGATCGTAATTCTTCCATACCACGTTCCTGAACTAAATATGAATACCAATGGCTTCTCTTATGGCATCAATCAGAGTTTTTCTTCCCTCTATATGGCCCATAATACCTGGGATCTCAACCACCAAAGGATATCTGCCAGACAACTGCCAATCCACGAGGGCATTACCTAACCAGGCAGCGACCTCTTCGGTAAGAATGAGCACTTTATAACTCGATTCCTGGGGAAGCAGGACAGCCCCCTCTGCCACTTCGCCCCTTGTACAGCGGCGAAATGCAGAAAGAGCTTCGTCAGCGGTATTAACTGAAACACCATCAATACCAATAAACCTGAAGGCTGTCAGCAGTTCCGCATCCCCAATAAAAAAGTATTCCACAGCAATAAACTATATGAGCAAAATAAAGAGGGCCACCAGGAATCCCCAAAGACAGATACCTTCAGCCAAGCCGGCATAGGGCAAGGCCTTACCGGAAAGTTCAGGATTTTCACTCATGGCACCCATTGCGGCAGCCCCAATTTGACCAACCGCAATACCGCCGGCAATACAGGCAATACCTACAGCTAAAGCTGCAGCAATGTACTTCCATTGGGCCGTATTTGCTGCGCCAGCGACAGCACCAGCGCTCTGCGGCTGGGCTTCCTGGGCAAACAGAAGACTACCCATTGCGGTAGACAGCAGTAATGCTGAAATCAGAATAAAACGTTTCATTGTTCAACCTCCCTCTGGAACCGGAATGGGGTATAGGGTATACCGGTCTCAGTAAAAAATTTGCTGAAAAATTCGTAATATTGCAATCGAACCACCTGGATGGCCACGATCATTCCCTCGAGCACAATAATAATCAGGTTGCCAAAAACAGCCACGAGGATCCCCATAAAGGGTCCTACATAGGCCTGCTTCGCAATCATAGTAGAAAGGGTAAATACGATAAAGGACAAAACCGCATGGGACAGCGCAAAGGCCCCAACCCGCAAAAAACTGACCGTATTGGAAACATAGGTAGAAATCGTTTCCAGGATTTCAACAAAACCTTCCATGAAAAACACCAGAAACCCATGTTCCATCGCCGGTTTTTGATGGGTCAGCAAACGATAGAGGACCGGTCCCCAAAAAATAAATATGGCTGGCACCGCCAGGGCTACCGCATCAAACCAGATGAGGGACCGGCCCAAAATAACCCGCATCGCCATAGAAATGGCATACCAAAATAGAAGCGCCCCCGCCAGCCCCGTCTTTGAAAATAAAGCTTTTTCGTAATTTTTTAACGTAATCTGGTTTATTATATTGATGATAAGGCCGATCGAATTGATAAGCACCCCTACCCCTATGGTAAAGCCAAAAAAGATGAACAGTTTTCCCATACTGTCCTTTTCCGGCATGAGGGCTAAAATTCTATCCACGGGATGGCCGGTTAAAGCCCCCGTTATAATTCTGGTCGGACGGATGAGAATTTCCTCATTTGCAAACACTTCTCCATCCAAAAGTCCCATCAACATTGATGAAAGACCTACTGCAATGAGGGGTGTTGAGTAGGCTCTGAAACCTTTAAGGGCTTGTATACCCTTTCGGCTTGTAGCGAGGCCCAGTAAAAACAATACAAAGCCCTGCCCCAAATCACCAAACATAATTCCGAACAGAAGCGTGAATATTAATGCTACAAAGGGGGTTGGATCGATAGTTCCGTAAAGAGGTGCCCCATAGGAAAACACGACCCCCTGAAACCCCTTTACAAAATTCCCATGATCCAATGCTACGGGAACCTTTTCTTCACCATCCAGAACCTTCTTTCGTTCATCGGGATTATAGCTTCGGATACTCAGCCGGCCATCGGTGAGGGCCACCAATTCTTGCACCAGCGATTTTAGCTCTGAAGCAGGAACCCATCCGGAAAGCAAATAGGCATTCTTAGAGGATCGCAAGGAACTCTTTAAGTCTTCTACAATAGAAGCTAACATAAAATTGTTATAGAGCCTCTGCAATACAGGTTCTAATTCACCTGTCAATGTTTGTTTTTCCGCAAGAATTGATGCAAGCTCTGCCTTATGTTGCTGTAAGGAAGTCTCTAGACCCTGAAGCAGTTCCTCCGGAACGCCCGTAAAACCTTCCGGTACCGAAAGGGGACTAAAGGAAGCCTTTTTTAGTTCCGTATCCAGAGCAAACCGGCCTTTCCGGGATGAAGCAGCCACGACCTTATTTCCATCATCCAGAGGAATTATAACGGCCCGATCGCCCAAGGACTTGCTCACTGCTTCTTGCCCCTGGGGATCGAGGCGTCCAATACGAAGTGTTAAATAGGATAGCTGGTCCAAATTAGAGAAAGGGGCTTTAAGATTCGCAAAGGCCCTTGCCTCATGGATTGTTTCTTCCAAAGTTCTTATTTGCTGAGTTTTTTCCAGTTCCCTCGTCCTGAGGTTATCAATACGGGTACTCAGGGATTGCAGGAACTGTATATCGGTCTCGCTGGGCAGTTGTGCAAGCTCACCAGAAAAGGATGCCTTTATTTGTTCAAATAGTTGAAGATACCCGGCAATGTCTTCCAGTTGTTCGAGTTGATTTTTAATTACTTCGGAGCGGTCTAGAGCATCAGTATTTTCCTGATCCTTTTTATCTTCACTTTGGTCATCCTGGGATAGGTGCAAAACAGCCTTTCTTCCAAGGTACTCAATAACCCTATCCACATCCCGGGACAGTACATAGATTTCCACAAATTTCATCGGCCGCGGACGTATCATTGCAGAACCTCCAACATAGAAAGTACCTCCCGTCCGGACAATCCTAGAGAGATACCCTCTGCAAGACTGATAAGCAGATCCTCTTCGAACTGTTTTAGCTTTATAAAACATGCGGTTGTATTAAGTGAAAAGGGACTTCTACGAAAATAGGTCCGTGCTTTTTTATAAAGAAGCAGAGCAGCCTTACGCTGTACATAGGGAACATTAAGACGCCAGAGCGTACCCGGTTCCTCCGGATTTAGAAGAGATTGATACTCAAAGGATGTCCAGGGAGCAAACTGATCTCCAGGCTTATCAATACAGGAAAGGGCTGTTTTCACTAGTGACCGTTTTCCATCCTGTAAATGGAGCAGGAGGCCTTCGATGCTCGGTTTATCAAAATTATAATAGCATTGCAAACGTAAGGCCCAAAGAATATTTTTAAGTTTAATTTCTTCAGCAACAATTTCTTTGATATATCGTATATGCGGATCCGAAATCCGGCTTAACTCATGCCAAAGTGCTGCATAATAGCGTTGATCTAATTCTGCCTGCAAACGTATATTATCAGACTGACTTTCAGGCAATTTATTCAGTATCCATTCAAAATCGGTTCCAGAGAACATTGCCTTTGGATCAGGGTATTTTTCGAAATGTACTGTCGTAAAACGACCTAAATCAGTATGGGATGGCGGAAATTGTTCCTTCTCCATAAGGGCAGAAACCAAAAGTTTTATATCCGCATATTCATAACTGCGAAGAAGCAAGTCTATGAATTTTGGGATATTCTGTTGTGTTTTTAAAAGCAGATGTATCTGATTGGTTGTCCGGGCAATAATTCTTTTTTCTAAACGTACCAAGAGCTCCCGCTCGGGGAGATCCTCATAGGAATCAGGAAATAATAAACGATCAAGATCAGATAAGCGATTGATATCCTGTAAGCGCCGTATTCTGGGCCCAATAAAGGACTTTCCTATAATTCCACAGGCTTTTGCATAAATATAGGCCCTTTCGGCGGTGGATTTCATTCCAATCTTCCCCCGAACAGCAATTGGTGCATCAATTCATTAAAGGCCTGATACTGTACGGGTTGGTTTTCTAATTCTTGTCGATAAGTTTGCAAAAGGTCACTATATTTGTTTTTTACCTGAGCCACCGCTTCCTGGTAGCTCTTTTCATATTCAAAAGACTTTGCTTTATAGGTCTTTTCGTATTCCTCTCGGCCAAGCTTTTCCTGTTCTGCAATCCGCCGATCCGCTTCCTTTTGGGCTTCCTGGACCAGCACAGACGCTTCCTGTTCTATGTCTAAAAGGTGCTGCAGAACATCCTGTTCATTCATAAAAACCTTCTTTAGCTTAATGCAATTAAAACATCCTCATACTTTTTAATTACTGCATGGGCACTCTGGGGAGTATTCTGGGCAACAAGATCGGTATAAAATTGGGGATTATCCAACAGTTCTGCTAAACGTTTGAGCAACCTCAGATGTTTTTCCGAATCCTTCTGAGGGGCGAGCATTAAGAAAAGCAGATACACTGGTTCTCCATCAAGGGCATCATAATCTATGCCTTTTTTGGATATACCGAGAATACCATACACCCGGTCAACCGCATTGGTTTTTCCATGGGGTATGGCTATGCCCTTTTTAATGCCCGTTGACATTTTAGATTCACGGTCACGGATTGCGGCGAGGATTTCGTCCCGGGCAGAAGAATTAGTCGCCTGACAAAAAAAGTCGACCAATTCTTCAAAGGCTTCATCCTTGTCTTCTGCTTCAAGGCCCACTTTTATTAATTCAGGGGGAAAAGTTTCATTAAGAAGCATCGCCGCCTCCTGGTTTTACTGACCGCTGGTAGAATTGGTAGGTGCAGGTTCTGTAGCCGCAGGAGCCTCATTACCAGCCTGATCATTCCACCATTCAGAATTAGTGGTGGTTTCAAGCTGTTGTGCCGCAGCCTTAACACCCTTATCGCTCGGAGTCCGGTTGATCAAAGCCAGAGAAAAGCTGAGGATCAGGAACAGGGCACCAAGAATAGAGGTTGTTTTAGTGAGCACATTGCCTGAACGGGAACCAAAAGCAGAATTACTGCCGCCAGCAAAGATACCGCCCAGGGAATCACCCTCTTCATTCTGAACCAGTACAATAAGTATTAAAAGGATTGCTACAATAACAAACAAGACCAGCAATAATACATTAACTAAACCCATCGATATCACTCCATAATAAAGCTAACGGCCATTCTATCGAATGGCCGTTTATTATTCAAGGGTTTTTACGCAAACTTTGCAATAGGAACGAAGGTTTCAGCCTTTAGAGCCGCACCGCCAACCAGGGCACCGTCGATATTTGCCTTAGCCATAAGCTGGGCTGCGTTTTCAGGCTTTACAGACCCACCGTATTGAATGCACATAGCCTTGGCGGCCCCCTCACCGTAGAGCTTGCCAATTACCTTCCGGATGTAGGCATGAATGGCATCCGCATCTTCCGGAGTAGCGGTTTTGCCGGTACCGATAGCCCAGACCGGCTCATAGGCAATGGTCACCCGCTTGAGTTCTTCAGCAGTAACCCCCTCGAGCCCTTTAACCGTTTGGGTTTCACAAACCGCCTCTGCCTTGCCTGCCTCCCGCTCTTCCAGAAGCTCGCCGACACAGAGAATAACCTCGAGGCCGTGCTTCAGTGCAAGGCGAACCTTTTTGTTGATGAGCTCATCATCTTCCTTATAAAGGTGTCGGCGCTCGCTGTGGCCAAGTATTACAGCCTGTACACCCAGGTCCTTAAGCTGAAGTACCGAAACTTCCCCGGTATGGGCGCCCTGCTCTTCAGCGGCCATATTTTGAGCCCCCAGCATGATATTAGTACCGGCCACAATCTTTCCTACCGTTTCAAGGGCAGTAAAGCTAGGAGCAACCAGGTACTTGTGTTTTCCATCCTTAAGCTGGGCAACCAGGGCAGTAGCAAGCTCCGCAGCTTCAGCTCGGGTCTTATGCATTTTCCAGTTGCCTGCGATAAAATAATTCCGCATTTATTTCTCCTATGTATTAACGACACACTTCGATACCGGGAAGCTTCTTGCCTTCCAGTAATTCCAGAGAAGCTCCACCGCCGGTGGATACGTGACTCATCTTGTCGGCCAGACCAAATTTGTTAACCGCCGCCACAGAATCGCCGCCACCAACTACGGTAATAGCACCGCGACTGGTTGCTTCGGCCACCATCTTAGCTACTTCACCGGTACCCTTGGCAAAGTTATCAAATTCAAAGACTCCAACCGGTCCGTTCCATACAATGGTTTTTGCCTTTGCCAGAACTTCCTTGTATTTTGCAAGGGTTTTGGGACCTACATCGAGGCCCATGAGCCCATTGGGAACATCGATGCTGTCTACGGCAACGGGAGTCGCGTTGGCATCGAACTTGTCTGCGCAAACATGATCTACGGGAAGAACGATCTCTGCCCCCACTTTTTGAGCAGCGGCAAGGATGCTCTTAGCCGTATCAAGCTGATCGTCTTCCACTAGGGAGGAACCGACCGTATGGCCCTGGGCTTTCAGGAAGGTATAGGCCATACCGCCGCCGATAACGAGGGCGGAAGCATTCTTAAGAAGGCTTTCGAGAACAGCGATTTTAGAAGAAACCTTCGCACCGCCGATAATGGCCACCAGGGGCTTCACCGGATTGGTTACAATGGGTTCCAGGTAATTTACTTCCTTTTCCATGAGGAAGCCGCCAACCGAAACAGAAACAAATTTTGCGATAGAAGCGGTAGATGCATGATCCCGGTGGGCAGTACCAAAGGCGTCGTTTACAAAGACTTCACCGTAGGTAGCCAATTCTTTGGCCAGCTTATCCCGTTCTGCCGCATCTTCGCTGGTTTCTTCCTTATGAAAGCGGGTATTTTCCAGCATGATGATGGAACCATCAGGCTGGGATTCGATAAAGGCTTTCTTCCCGAAACAGCCATCTTCACCGGCGAAAATAACCGGTTTGCCAAGTTTCTGGGCAAGGTATGCCGCTACCGGGGCCATCCGGTGTTTGCCGGCAATGTAAGCGGCTTCATCGAAGGGCTTCCCATCCTTTTCAGCCTTTTCTTTTGCCTTTTTCATATCCTTTTTAGGATCCCCCAGGTGGCTCATAAGAACGAGGCTCTTCGCCCCTTGTTCGAGTACATACTGTATTGTGGGAATTGCAGCCACGATCCGGGTGTCATCCTGAACTTTGCCGTCCTTCATGGGGACGTTAAAATCGACCCGCATGACGACCCGTTTACCCTTAAGATTCACATCACGTACAGTCTTTATCATGATTTCCTCCTGAAATAAAAAAACCCCGGCCTATATGGACGGGGCCTGCCCTAAAGCCGTAGGCCGTACGACGGTAGGGCAACAATATAGACCCGGCTTGAAACATCAAACCGGTGTAAAGGTCTTACATTTTTGCCATGTGGCGGAGCAGACCAACAACGCGGTTGGAGTAGCCCCATTCATTATCGTACCAGGATACGACCTTGAAAAAGCGCTTTTCGCCGGGCAGGTTGTTCTGGAGAGTTGCCAGGCTGTCATAGATAGACGACCGGGAATCGTGGATGAAGTCGGTGGATACCACTTCTTCATTGCAGTAGCCGAGGATGTCCTTGAGGTACGTCTCGGAAGCCTTCTTCATCAGGCTGTCAATTTCTTCGATAGAGGTGTCCCGCCCAGCGGTAAAGGTAAGGTCAACCACGGAAACGGTGGGGGTGGGTACACGGAAGGACATACCGGTAAGTTTACCCTTGGTTTCGGGGAGAACTTCACCAACAGCCTTAGCGGCACCGGTGGTGGAGGGGATAATATTGATTGCCGCAGCGCGGCCACCCCGCCAGTCCTTCTTGGAAACGCCGTCTACAGTCTTCTGAGTGGCGGTGTAGGAGTGGATGGTGGTCATGAGACCCTTTTCGATACCAATGCCTTCCTTCATAATGACGTGAACGATTGGAGCGAGACAGTTGGTAGTACAGGATGCGTTGGAAACTACATCGTGCTTGGAAGGATCATATTTTTCATGGTTAACGCCCATAACGAAGGTGGGAATCTTCTTGGTTTCGTCGGCGCTCTTAGCAGGAGCGGAGATGATAACCTTCTTTGCACCAGCTTCCAGGTGACCCCAGGCTTTTTCGTTGCAGAAGAGGCCGGTGGATTCGATAACATATTCAACACCGAGCTTGCCCCAGGGCAGGTTTTTCAGTTCCTTTTCAGCCATAATGCACTTGATTTCATGGCCGTTTACCACAAGAATATCATCCTCAGCCAGAGAAGGATCGCTCTTCTTGGAAGAGATGTTGGCATTCATTTTACCCTGGGTGGAATCATACTTCAGCTGATATGCAAAATACTTGGCATCGGTAGCCACATCAACCACCGCCACAACATCAATCTTGTCCTTGCCGAGCATTCCCTGGTCAACAATGGCCTGGAATACGAGCCGGCCAATACGACCGAAACCATTAATAGCTATCTTCATACATATACCTCCAAATCGGTAATTTTATAGTGAAACACTACGCAAAAACAGAAAAAGTGTCAACCGGCAGAAACCATTTCCATTAAATGTTAAAAATTGCAGCTTTTCAGATATGCCCGTCGGCTCACCACAAGGGATTTAAGTTCATCAAGCATATCCTTATTAACCTCTTCTGCAATGGGAAAAATAAAACGTTCGGTCTCATCGGTATAGCGGGAAATAAATTCCTCATTGGTAACAAAGCCCAGGGATATCATATTAGAAATCCGGTCCGCTACCTTAAGGACCTTCGCATTGTAAGAACCCTGATTTTTAATTCTGGTAAGGAAGGCCGCCTTGGTTTCATCCATCCGGCGGGACACTTCCAATACCAGGTTATACACAGCAGGGCTGTCGTAGTCGATCGAAAGGAGTAAGTTTCGGTTGAACTCGGGGACATCTTCGATTAAATCATGAACTACCGATGCTTTCAGCAGCACCGAGTCGATATAACCATAGTCAATCAGGGTCGCCATGGTGTCGATCTGGTGCCGGAACATGTTGCCACCACCCTCCCGGCTTTTACCGATAAGGGCGGTGGCGAGTTGTATGTAGGGAGCAATATGCATCCCCTTTAAACGAAGCATTTCATCGGTGTTCATGATACGACCTATGCCAAATCCCTAAGATAGGTTTCCAGCTTGCTAATCCGTTCCTGCACTTCTTCGAGCTTTGCCCGCTCCTGGGATACCAGGTCTGCTGGGGCATTGCTTACAAAGCTGGAGTTATTCAGCTTAGCTTCCAGCAAGGAACGGAACTTAAGGTCCTTTTCAAGGTCTTTTTTAAATTTCGCCAAGAGTTGAGCTTGATCTACCGCATCGGCGATGAACACAAAGGTTTCAAACCCCTTGCCCACCAATCCAATCGCGCTGTGGGGCTTGGTAGTCTGGCCTGCACTGCCGAGGGCTTCAAAATCCATGTGTTCCACATTGGCCAGCAGGGCTATAAGAGCCTGGGAAGCGATAAAGGCATCCCGGTAGGGGAAATCGGATTCGAAACGAACCAGGAGCTTTATCTTCTTTTCCGGCGGTACGGTGCATTCACTGCGGAGGGTCCGCACTTGGCGAATCAGGTCCTGCAGGCTTGTAAACTCCGCTTCGATGTCATCGGCCCGCCGCCCTTCAGAGTACTCTGGATAGGGAGCAGTGATGAGCAGTCCCTGAGCATTGGGAAGTTTAGAATAGATCTCCTCGGTCACAAAGGGCAGAAGGGGATGGAGCAGTCTGAGGGATTCGGCTAAGACATCCAAAAGGACCGTAGTAGCCCGATCCTTTTCTTTATCATCCCCCTGTTTCAGGGAAATCTTGGTGGCTTCTACATACCAGTCGCAGAAGTCGTTCCAGAAGTATTCATAGGCGGTTTGAGCCGCATCGTTGAACCTGTAGGTTGTAAAGGCCGCAGAAATGGATTCAACAGCCCGATTCAGCCGGGCATAAATCCAGCGATCCACCCGGTTTAGTTCAGGATTCGCCACCAAATCGCGGCCTTCCAGGTTCATCAATATATAACGGCTGGCGTTCCATACCTTGTTGGCAAATTTAGAGCCCAGCTTAAAGGATTCCTTATCGATCAGGATATCCTGTCCCTGGGCACAGTTAAAGGCCAGGGTAAACTTAAGGGCATCGGCGCCAAATTCTTCTACCAATTCCAAGGGGTCCAGACCGTTCCCCAGGCTCTTAGACATTTTTCGGCCCTGTTTATCCCGCACAAGCCCATGAATATAAATATCCCGGAAGGGCACCTGGCCGGTAAACTCTAGGCCTGCCATAATCATCCGGGCTACCCAGAAAAAGATAATATCATAGGCGGTTACCAGGGTCGTGGTGGGGTAATAATTACGCAGATCCGCCGTGTCTTTCGGCCATCCCAGGGTGCTGAAGGGCCAGAGCCAGCTGGAGAACCAGGTGTCCAGCACATCCTGATCCTGCTCAAGTTCGGTGGATTTGCAGTAGGGACACTCCAGGGGTTCCTCCCGGGCGACCACGGTTTTTCCGCAGTGTTTGCAGTACCAGGCAGGTATCCGGTGGCCCCACCAAAGCTGACGGCTGATACACCAGTCCCGGATATTGCTGAGCCAGTGTTCATAGGTATGTTCCCATTTCTGGGGGAAGAACTGAATTTCACCCCGCTTCCAGACGGCCAGGGCCTTATCGGCCAGGGGCTTCATCTTGACAAACCACTGTTCTGAAAGATAGGGCTCGATAACCGTGTGACAGCGATAACAATGGCCCACGGCGTGGCTGATTTTTTCTTCTTTCACAAAGAGCCCCGCCGCTTTAAGGTCTTCCAATACAAGGGTCCGGGCATCCAGAACCGTTTTACCCTGGTACTTGGCCGGTACCTGGTTATTCAGCTTTCCATCGGGGCTCAGTATATTGATGAGGGGTAAATCGTGCCGTTTCGCCACTTCCCAATCGTTGGGGTCATGGGCGGGGGTAATTTTTACCACCCCGGTACCAAATTCCTTGTCCACATAGGCATCGGCTACCACAGGGATGGTACGCCCCGTGAGGGGGAGCTCCACCATTTTCCCTACCAGGTGCGTATAGCGGCTATCTTCAGGATGGACCGCCACCGCCGTATCACCGAGCAAGGTTTCAGGTCGGGTAGTAGCAAGTTCCACATATTCTGTGCCGTTACTCCCCACCACCGGATACCGGATATGGTACAGGGCCCCTTCCTTGTCTTCGTGTTCAACTTCATCATCAGACAGAGCGGTCCCACAGGAGGGGCACCAGTTTACCAGGTAATTACCCTTATAGAGTAAACCTCGTTCATAGAGGGTAACAAAGACCTCCCGTACAGCCCGGGAGAGGCCCTCGTCCAGGGTAAAACGTTCCCGGGACCAGTCTACGCTGGCTCCAATCTTTGCCAGCTGGCGGCTGATAATTTCGTGATGTTCCTTTTTAACCTTCCAGGTTTCTTCTACAAACTTTTCACGGCCCAGATCATGCCGGGTCTTGCCTTCTTTTTTAAGGCGTTTTTCTACCACATTTTGGGTAGCAATACCGGCATGGTCAGTTCCGGGGACCCACAGGGTGGGTTCTCCCTTCATACGATGAAAACGAACAATGATATCCTGAAGGGAATTATTTAAACCGTGGCCCATATGAAGGACTCCGGTTACATTGGGCGGCGGTATTACAACAACAAAGGGCTTTTTCCCCTTTACTAGTTTTGGCTGAAAACTGCCCGATTCTTTCCACTGGGCATAAATGCGATCTTCGAAGCTTTTTGGGTCGTAAGCTTTTTCCAATTCAACGGCT
>Ga0101944_10002818_pt1 | contig 26482 bp, 15 predicted proteins | sample DewCreD2012metaG_FD_75245 | JGI IMG/M metagenome (GOLD analysis project Ga0101944, IMG submission 75245) | Hot spring sediment bacterial and archeal communities from British Columbia, Canada, to study Microbial Dark Matter (Phase II) - Dewar... ... | reverse complement strand
CGCGGATTTCCAATCCGCAGGGCTGGCGTCAATTCCGTAGCGTCCGAAATACCCACGCGCTGCCGACTGGAAGTCGGCGATACGGCAGGTTGGAAACCTGCGGCACACCCTCGCGGACTTCGCGCGGAGCCTGTGAACCCACGCCAGGATCGTGGAAAATGCGTGTCGCCTTTCATTAACACCTGGCTTTAGCCAGGTGACCAGCGGGTGAGCGCGGGTCTTAACGGTTTCAACCGTTTAACCGTGCGCGCAGCCCGAAACGGTTGAAACCGTTGAGGTTCATTCCCGAACGCCCATCACCCCGCTGAAGCGGGGTGTTAATGAGAAGGGCGCTTGCGAACGCGCGCCAGCGCGTGCCGCAGACTTCCAGTCTGCTGTGTCGCGGATTTCCAATCCGCAGGGCTGGCGTCAATTCCGTAGCGTCCGAAATACCCACGCGCTGCCGACTGGAAGTCGGCGATACGGCAGGTTGGAAACCTGCGGCACACCCTCGCGGACTTCCCGCGCCGCTTGGACTGCGCACGATAGGAAACGGTTAAAACCGTTGAGCTTCTTTATCAGACCCCGGCCACCCCGCTGAAGCGGGGTGTTAATGAGAAGGGCGCTTGCGAACGCGCGCCAGCGCGTGCCGCAGACTTCCAGTCTGCTGCCTGCCCGCCGCCAGGCAGGCGGGTGTCGCGGATTTCCAATCCGCAGGGCTGGCGTCAATTCCGTAGCGTCCGAAATGCCCACGCGCTGCCGACTGGAAGTCGGCGATACAGCAGGTTGGAAACCTGCGGCACACCCTCGCGGATTTCCCGCGGTGCTTGGGCTGCGCACGATTTGAAACGGTTAAAACCGTTGAGTTTCTTTATCAGACGCCGGCCACCCCGCTGAAGCGGGGTGTTAATGAGAAGGGGCCTGTGGGCGTCGCAGCGTCAGCGAGGGAAGTTCCTATGCGCCATTGGCACTTTCCAAGGAAGTTCCAAGTGCCAAGACCCAATGGCCCGCCTCACGTCTCACGTTACTTCCCACATGGCGATGGGGGGGCTGTGGATGACGGAGATGCTGGCGGCCCGGCCCTGCTTGTCCTGAGCGCGGGCGATGGCTTCGTCGAGCGTGGCGGCGGTTTGCCAGCCAAGCCGGGCGGCCGCTTCGGGACTGCGCGGGTTGACGATGATCACCTGGCCGGTGTGGGCCATGCCGTGCGCGCCCCAGTTCCACATCGAGACCGGATGAAAGCCGTGATAGCCGTTGTGGAAGCGGTATTTTTCGATGTATTTCGGGTTATGGGCCAGTTCATCCGCCCAGCGGCGGTCCACTTCGCGCGGATCGCGGGTGATTTGCAGGTTCTCAAACAATTCGCTGTAAGAGGGGTGATGGACCGGGTCGAATTTGCCTTCGAGCGGGTGCAGGAAGATCACCGTGCCCCCCTGGCGAAGCAGCGGCTGGCCCTTGTAAAAATTGAACATGTAACCCAGCCCCATGGCGTAAACCAGGATCGGATTCATCACGGAGTGAACACTGTAAGGCATGACATAAGGGATGGGGACAATGAGAATGTCCGACTGGCCCCGCACCTGGATCAATTGCTGGGCGTAAAGGTTTTTCAAGGTTAGCTCATGCACCGCCTCGACTTCGCCCGCCTGGATGCTGGTGACTTTGTAGGGGGCTTTGTTGGCAAAGAAAATCTGGCGGTTCAGGGCCAGCGGCGTGCAGTCGAGGAAGTGCTTGTTGAGGCGGGCCGACACTTTGTCCACCGCCGACCAGGTGGTCTCCTGCGTCTGCATGTAGCCGAGGTAGCGCGGGAAGGTGTCGGTGTTGACCGTCATCTCGATGTGGAAGACTTTTACCTGGCGTTCGAGATACCGGCCGATGCGGCCAATGATGTCGTGCATGCGGCTGCGGGGCGGGTCGTTGAAGCTGCGGGAATGGAATTGGGCGTCGCAGTTGTGGTTGGGGCGGATGCAGCGGTAGGTGGCGAGGCCGACGCCCGCGGACTTGTGGCCGCCATTGAGCGCGACGAGGTTCAAGTTGACGTAAATCAGGAGGTCAGAGGTGGCGGCGCGCTTTTGGATTTCGACCACGTCGCCCTGCTCGGTGTGTCCGAGCACCACGTTGTTTTCGGGGTCTTCGGCGTCGTAGTTGTAGAGGGTTCCCTTGGACCAGTGGGCGTTGAAGATGCGGCGGCCGAGCATCTCCTTGAGTTCCCAATCGTGCATGTGGCGGTGGAGGCAGACGGCGACGACGAGGTGGATGTCGTCCACGCCCGCGGCGGCCAGGCGTTCGAGGAGGAGTTCGATCACCACCTGCCGGCAATCGGGCGAACGCATCTTGGGCAGCGAAAGGGAGATGTCATCAAAGGCAATGGTGACTTTCATGCCCGGCTTGAGATAGGCGCGCAAGGGGTCCATGCCCAGCGGATGGTCAATGGCCCGCTCGGCCTCGGCGCGGAGGTCGGAGAATCCGGGGAAGGGCGGGCGCGGGTAGAGCACGCGGGTGCCCGCCGGCACGCGGGCGAAGAGGAAGCTTTCGCCATTCATCAGGAACAGCGGGGGGTCGCCATCCTCATAGATTTGGACCAGGCCTTCGGCGTCAACAGCTCTCATTTATTCGTGGGTTAAATTAAAAACGGTTTTGAACCGGCCCGGGGCATCGGTGCGGAAGGCGCATTCGATGGCGGCGCGGTAATCGGCCAGGGGAAATTGGTCGCTGACGATGGGGGCGAGGCGTCCCGGGGAGGCCTTGATGTATTCGAGGGCCAATTGGATGGTTTTCACGCGGCGGCCGCTGGGCAGCAATTCCCAGCCGTAGGCGTAGGCGCCCTGCACTTGGAGGCCCTTATACCAAGCACTGGTCCAATCCACGCCGGAGGGAATGCCGGGCATGCCCACGAGGAGCACGCGGCCCGCCGGACGGGCGAGGCGCATGGCGTCGTCCAAGGTCTGGCTAAGGGCGACGCAGTCCACCACGACGTCCGCGCCGCCCAACACCACGGGTTTGCCCAGTTCCGGCTGGTAAATTCCGCCGCCGGCGGCGAGGCTGCCGGTTTTTTCGAGAACCCAGCGGTAGTAATCGCCGGTGGGGCGCAAGCCCAGGCATTCGTCGGCGCCCAGTTTCAGCGCCATTTCGGCCTGGTGGGGGAAGCGGGCCACGGCCAGGATTCGGCCGCGGCCACCGGCCATGCGGTAGCCGTGAATCAGGAGCAGTCCGATGGTGCCGCAGCCAATCACGAGGAGGTGATTTTCCGCCTCGCGCGGAAGGTGCAGCGCGGCGTGCAGAGAGCAGGCGAAGGGCTCCGCCAGCACGGCTTCCGCATCCGGGACGCCGTCGGGAACGGGATGCAATTGGGAATGATGGGCGACCACTGTGGCGTGGCTCCAACCGCCGCCGGTGCTGGCGCAGTAGCCGGTTTGAAAGCCGCCTTTGAGGCTGCCTCGGAGGATGTTTTCGCAATGGGCGTAGCGCCCGGCGGCGCAGGGACGGCAAGGCGGCTTGAGGCCGCGCACTTCGCAGCCGAGCGCCGGCTCGATCACCACATTGGCGCCCGGTTTCCATTCGCGGGGCACGTCCGCGCCGGTCTCGACAATGTCTCCGACCAACTCGTGGCCCATGACAAAGGGAGTGGAAACGAAGGGGGAAAAATAGGGGCTGCCTTTGCAGGCGATGGCGGAAAGATCGGAGCCGCAGATGCCGCTGAGGCGGGGGCGGACGCGGACCCATTCGGGGGTGGGCAGCGGCGGCGGCGGCAAATCGGCCAGGCGCAGACAGGAGAGCGGGCCCGTGGCCAGGCTTGGCCAGCGACCGGCCAAATTACGCACGAGCAGCCAGCGGGGCACCGAGCGAACAAATTGAAGGGCGAGGGGCATGAGGGTTCAATTTAGCGCATGGTTTTCCAGTTTTCCACCCGCCAGCCGCGCTGGCGGGCGACGCGCGCCAGGCGCGCATCGGGGTTCACCGCGACGGGATGGCCGACGCATTCGAGCATGGGCAGGTCGCCGATGGCGTCGCCAAGCGCGCAAGATTTTGCCAAGTCAATGCCGTGGGCGGCGGCGTGCGCGCGCACGGCGCGGTTTTTTTCGGGGCCGGTGAAGGGGGGCCCGCAGAGGCGGCCGGTGAAAACCCCGTTGCGCTCTTCGAGCGCGGGGGCCAGGCAGTCGGCCTCGAACTCGGCGGCCATGGGCTGCATGAACAAGTCAAGGCCGCCGGTCACGAGCACCAAGCGAAAGCCTTGCTGGCGGAGTTGCGCCAAGTGGAGACGAGCGGCGGCGAACATTTTGGGGCGGATGCGCTCCTGGTAATAGGCGGCGGCGGAGCGGCGGAGGAGGTCGGCGGAAACGCCGCGGTAGTTGGCGTAGATGGCGCGGTTGGAGGCGGCGCGGCTGAACTGGTCGAGGAGCCACCACCAAGGGGCGCGAGCGGCCAGGCTGGCGAGCCAAAGCCAATTCCAAGGGGAGGGTAGGGCGCGCTGCTTCATCCAGACCAGCGGCGCCACGATGGTGGTGTGGGTCAAGGTCCCATCCACGTCGCAGTAGGCGGCGATCGCTGAATTGGAAGCGCTAATGGCTATATCCACGGCGACAATAAAAAAACACGAATGAAAAAAGACCGAAAAAGGAATAAAAGAAAGAAGAAAAAAATGGGAAGAGAGGCGGAAACAGGCGAAAGGGGATAAAAGGGGACCTTCCAAGCGGGAAAAAGGCAAAATGGAAAATGGCTAACGGGAAAACAGCCTTTAACGCGCAAATGTGGCGCAATGACTCGTGCGTTGGGACTCGCCCAAGAGGCCCAGGGGAGCAGCGGATTTCGAGGGTTTGGGAGGGCGGGTCTAAAATGCTGCCGGATTGGCCGGCGACCGGTTTGCGACACCGCAGAAAAAGCCGAAATAACAAACCGGCATCGGAAATGTTTTCCTGTGGGCACGAGGATTCCGTTGGTTGTCCCCTCTTTGGCGCAGCGAACCAAAGGCCATTCGGAATTTGAAGCACAACGCTACTTCTCAGGCGCGGGCATTAGGACGTCGCCGGCAGCAGACTGTTTGCTGCTGTTACCTTGCCCATGATTTTCGTCGAAGAAAGAAAGGTTCCAATTGCTCCTCCATTTAATCTTGAAACCTTCTTCGTCAAAAGTAACCGGTAACCAGGCGTAACGTCCATCAATAGCATTTTTCGGCCGCCAGAGGTCAAACATGGCAATATATGCATCGTCTTTGTTTTTAACCGGAAACACATAGGTGCTTTGCCCTCCAAAGGTCACTTCCGGCCCCAGATCGCCGTTTTTGCTGCTCCCGGCACACGGGTTGCCCAACTCTTTCCACGGGCCGAACATCGAGTCTGCAACAGCCGACCTGGCAGCATTCGGACTCCAGCCCGTGCAATCGGATGCAATAAGGTAGTACTTGCCTTTTCGCTTGAAGATCGCAGGAGCTTCCATCCAGCGCAAAGGGAAAACACGAACGTAAGAACCGGTGTGGTCAAGATAGTCGTCGGTAAGCAGGGCGATATGAAGTGTCGAGTTGTGTTCGGATGAGTAGATGTGATAGCCCCTGCCGTCGTCATCTACAAACAACGCCATGTCGCGAGCCATTTGACCGTTCTTCATGTGCGCGCCGAGAATGTTGAACGCTTTGTGCTTCTCGCTGAATCCGCCACTGAAATTATCTTTTTCGGCTGCGGCTTTCTCAATGGAAAGGGGGTCTTTTTGTTCGGAAGTTGCGTTTTGGGGCCAGTGGCCCGCATTGGGACGAAAGCTGCCGACAAAGGTGTAGGGTCCTGCAGGTTTGTCGGCGATCGCAATCCCCGATCTGGCGCTGCGATAACCATGTCCCGGCAATTCATGATGAAACCACATGACAAATGTTTTGGTCTTGGCATTGTAAATGACCTTGGGCCGTTCAATGATGCAGCCCTTTGCAATATCGCTTTTGGGATCATCAGAAACCCTTAATGCGATACCCTCATCTTTCCAGTTGTACAAATCGGTGGAAGAATAGACACTCACGCCGACTTGTGCCGTATTGCCAGCCTTTCCTTGCACCATGTGCTGTCCAAACCAGTAATACACGTTGTCATGAAAGAGTATGCCCCCTCCGTGGGCGTTGATATGCTGGCCATTGTTGTCCGGCCAGATCTTGCCTGGATTGAACGCATTGAGGCTGTTTCCTGCAAATGCACAGACTGCTGTCAGACCGAGCGCACAGACGATAATGCATTTGCCACCGCTACCCATCGTCACTGGGCGCGGGGCGGTTTTGGAGCATTGGTTTTTCGCAAGGCTCATGGGCGCAGCGTAGGGCGGTGGAGCAGACGGTCAAAGGGAAAGGGAAATGAAGTCAGAGCCTGGTTAGCTCGGCTCCAACGCGGTTGAAGGGGGATAACGCGCGAAAGCGGCTGGCGGTTTGGCAAGGGTGTGGTCAAGGGAGGGGGCGCAAGTCGGCGAGTTCTTCGACGCGGGCGCGGAGTTGGGCGGCGGCGCGGCGGTAGGCATCGGTGACCGCGCCGTGATGCTTGGCGGCCCGGATGGCAGCCAAGTCCACCGGGGGGCCGATGCGGACTTCGAGGCGGCCGCCCTTGGGGATAACGCGGCCTTTGGGCAGAGCGTCGAAAGTGCCGTGAATCCAGACGGGGATGACGGGGTAATCGAGTTCGAGCGCCAAGACGCCGATGCCGGGTTTGAAAGGTTGGAGCTCGCCCGTGGCGGTCCGGGTGCCTTCCGGAAAGATCAGGATGGATTTGCCGCTGTCGAGCACGGTCTTGCAAACGGCCAGGCTTTCGGCCGCGTTGGCCTCGCGGTCAAGGGGCAGGGCGTTGAGGAAGGTGGTGAAAAACCAGGCCTTGAAGCCGGTGTTGAAGAAGTAATCTTTGGCGGCCATGGCATGGAGGTTTTCGGCCTCCGGGCCCAAGACTTTGCGGACGGCGGGCAAATCCAGATGGCTGGAGTGATTGGCGACGAGGATGTAGGGTTTGCCGCGGGGCAGGTTTTCGAGGCCATCGCCGCGCACGCGCAGGTAGGTGTCGAGGATCAGGCCGGTGAGGGTCTCGAACAGGCTGCGGAGCGCGCGACGGGTGGGCGTTTGGCGCATGCCGTGGATGATCGCATCGTGTTTGAGGCGGGCGCGCTCCCACAGCGGGCGGAGCGGACGGGCTTTGGCTTTGGGAGCGAGGCCCACGGCCTGCTGCACCAAATCGGTGACATCCTGGACGGTGAAAATTTTGTCCTCGCTTTCCGCGGGGAGGGAAATGCCGAAGCGGGCTTCAAGGTGCTGGAGGAGGTCCACCCGGCCGATGGAGTCAATGCCGAGGTCCATCTGCAATTTCAACAGCGGCGACACATCGGCGGGCGAGAGGTTTCCGGCGACGCGGGCGACGGCGCGGGCGACTTCCACGGCCACATTGTCGAGGTCGGAGACAGGCTCGGCGGTGGAAAGTTCGGAGGGCGAGGGCGCGCGGGAGGCTTCGGCCGAATAAATGCGGCTTTCGGGCGCGGGGCGGGGGGCGGGGGGGCCGGCGACAAAGCGTTCACGGACTTTGCCGCGGCGCACTTTCAAGGTGGTGGTCTTGGGGAGGTCCTCTTTGATAAATTCCACGCGGGCGATGCGCTGGTGGCTGGGCAACTGGCGGTTGATCTCGGCGATTTTATCCTGGATTACGGGGCGATCCTCGTCCCGTTCCGCGACGATCACGGCGGTGACTTCCTCCCCGTGGCCGCTGCGGCCCGGCAGGCCGATGACGCAAAACTCCTTGAGGCCCGGCACCGGCTGCAAATAGTGCTCCACGTCGTCGGGATAGACGTTTTTGCCGGCGCTGGTGACAATGATTTCCTTGGCGCGGCCGGTGATGTGGAGGTAGCCGTCCTCGTCAATTCGACCGAGGTCTCCTGTTTTTAACCAGCCGTCCTCAAAAACGGCCGCGGTGGCGGCCGGGTTGCGCCAATAGCCATGCATGACGGAGGGACCGCGGGCGAGGATTTCACCGACTTCCTCATCCGAGTCCAAAGTGCGGATGTTAATTTCCATGCCGGGGACGGGGGGACCGACCGAGCCGGCCTTGGGGGCGGCCAGGGGATTGACGGTTAAGACGGGGGAGGTTTCGGTGAGGCCATAGCCTTCGCAAATGGGGAGGCCGAAGCGGTCGAAGAAATGGAAAAGGTCGGGGTCGAGCGCGGCGCCGCCGGAGACGAAGAGCCGGATGTTGCCGCCAAAGGCTTCGTGAACGCGGCGGAAGACTTTTTTTCGGATGCCGTCCCGGCCGAGGACCTCGCCGAGGAGGCAGGCCATTTCGCCCAGTTCGAGCATGAGGCGGCCTTTAAGGCCGGCCTGGGCGATGCGGGCTTCGACGCCGTCCTTGAACAGCTTGAAGAGCCTTGGGACGCCCAGCATGACGGTGATTTCGTGAAGTTTCATGGCGTCCAGCACCTCCTGGCCGCGCAGGGTTTCGAGGTAATGAATGGAAGCGCCGCCATACATGGGGATGAGGAAACCGGCGGTAAATTCGAAGGCATGGTGGAGCGGCAGCACGGACAAGAAGCGGTCGGTTTCGAGCGGCTCGAGCACCTCGGCGACGGCCATGGCGTTGGCCACCAGGTTGGCATGGGTGAGCATAACGCCTTTGGGTTCGAGGGTGGTGCCGCTGGTGAAGAGGATGGAGGCCAGGGTTTCGGGCGACGGCTCGCGCAAGGGCCGGGAGGGCGCGGCGCCAGGCGCCAGGGGCCAATGCTCCCCTTCGAAGGGTTCGAAATCCCTTGTAATATCGAGGCTGAGCGGCAGGCCGCCGGAAGCGGAAAGACCGGCGAGGAGCGCTTTGCGGGCGCCGGGGGTAAGAAGAACCGCCTTGGCGCCCACGAGTTGGAGGATCCTGGCGACTTCGGCGGGCGGCAGCATCCGGTCCAACGGGACGGCGGTGGCGGAGCAGCGCACGATGCTCAGATAGGCCAGGGTCCATTCGGGACAATTCTCGCCGATCAAGGCGACCCGGTCGCCGGCATGCAGGCCGAGCCGGGCCACAAGTTTTTGGGCCAGCCGGCCGGAGCGGTCATACATTTCGGCATAGCTCAGCCGCAGATGGGGCGGGCCGTTCTCCGGCTTCTGGCGGCGGATGGCCACGAGGGTGCGGTCGCCAAACCGCTCTTTGCCGCGCAGGGCCAAATCCACCACGGTCTGGGGAACGCCGCGAAAGCCCGCGGCGACGGTGCTCTTGCGGCCCCCGCCTTCCGCTTCTTCGGCCAGCAATTTGCCCTGGCCAGCGCCGGTCCTCGGCACGGCGTCCATGCGCAGAATGTTGCGCTTGAGGCCGGGAATATGGATGTCCTGCAAATAATTGCGCCAATGGAAACGGCGGGGATCGAAGTTGAAGGCTTCGCGTTCGGATGGGGGCAGGGACTCCAGCAGCTCGACGCTGTGGTTAATTTCGAAGCGGCAATCAAGGTTCACGTAGGGACCATAGATGTCCACGTAATAGATGAGCTGCTCGATTTTGGAGATGTAATTTTTGAGGCGCGGGCGCCATTTGCGGGCGCGGGGGATGGGGAGGGGGCCGCTGACCAGTTTGTAGGCGAGCTGGGCGGGACGCAGGTAGCGGTTGACCATGCGCCGGCGGTAATCCGCCAGGGTGGGGAACTTCCATTCCTTCACCGGGATGGGCTTGCCAGCTCGGTCGGTGAAGGGGTGCTTGTGGAAGTAATCCCGGACATGCTCGTAAAGGCTGGCGAACCAGAGCGGGTTCTTGGCGGAACTGGCGATGGTAAAAAGATCAAAGCCGGAGGGCTGGCGCGCGATGTGCGCGGCGGCGGCGAGGATCGTGTTGACGACGAAATCGGCCGGGATGATGTCGAGGACAATTTCGCGGTTGGCGGGAAAATCCGGGAGGCGGCCTTTGCCGAAGCCGATGATGATGGGGTCGGCCATGCGGAGACCGTCCAGCCAGCCGGGTTCCGGCTCGCGGAGGCTGGACTCGATGATGGACGGGCGGACAATGACCGTGGGGACCTGCCGGCGTTCGAGGTGGATGAGCTGTTCGCCGAGGAACTTGGTGAAGGTGTAGGTGTCGTTCCACCCGAAACTTTGGGCGCGCTTCATGCCCGCCGCCACGAGCGCCTTTTCGAGTTGCTCTTTGGCTTCGTCGGCCTGGGGGTCCAGGCCCTGCCGGGCAAATTGCGCCGCGCAATCGGTTTTGACCTTTTCGGCCAGCGCCTTCAGATAGGCCACTTCCTCGCGCACATCAAAGCGCTCCGGGCAGCGGGCACCGGGGGGCAGTTGGGCGCGGATGGCGTCCAGGGGTTCCAGCAAGGTTTCCGGCACCGGCCCGGTTCTCATGCCGCAGACGTAAGCGGTGGAGATGTGGACGTAGATGGCGCCAGAGGCGCGGGCGAAGTCCAACAGGCGCAGCGGCCCCATGGTGTTGAGGTTCACCGCGAGGTCGAGGCGCTCGTCGAAAACCACCGTGGCGGCGCTGTTAATGATAATGTTGACTTTGCCGGCCAGGTCGGCAAATGCCTGTTCGTCCAAGCCGAGCCGGTCCCGGGTCAAATCGCCGCTGACACAGGTGATTTTGCTTTCGCAAAAACTTTCGAAATCCTCCCCGTATTTTTCGCGGAGGCGGCCAAAGGCGCTGTTGCGAAACACTTCGTCGCGGAGGCGCTCGCGGGGGTCCACCAAAGCGCCGTTGGGCTTGGAGCGGGGCCGGATCAACAGGTAAATCCGCGCAATATCCGGCAGATCATGGAGGAGCTTTTCCATGACCGCTTTGGCCAAAAAGCCCGTCGCGCCGGTCAGCAAAACGGACTTGCCGGCAAAAAATTCACGGATAGAAAGCGGTTTAGCTTCGTTTGCCATGTTCGTTTGCAGGATGGGTGCATCCGCCGGGCGGCGCCCCTGACATCCTGAGGGGGCAAGATTAGGGAAAACCATGCGGCAAAAGCAAGAAACCAAAATGGCGCCAACATGGATGGATATGAATGGACGCGAATGCCAAAGGGGTGTAAAGGCGGTTCGGTCGCGAAAAACGGCGGTCTTGGGCGGGATTAATCCGCCGGCGGCAGACGGAGGCCCTGGTCCAGCGGGGTGATGTCCGGCAAGGGTCGGGAGGCGCCGCCGCCGAGTTGCAGGAGGCGCTCGCCGCTTGGGCGCACCATGCGCTCGAAGCTGCCCACGGCGTCGTTGTAAGACTCCGCGGCCTTGTGGAGGCCCTTGCGGATATTGTCGAAATGCTCCATGAGTTTGACGACGCGGGTGTAAAGTTCCTGGGCCGCCGCGGCGATGGCCTGGGCGTTTTCGGTTTGGCGATGGTGCTGCCAACTGACGCTTACCGAGCGCAGCAAGGCAATGAGGGACGCCGGGGTGGTCAGCAGAATCTTTTTTTCCGCGGCCCAAACAATGAGATCGCGGTCGCCTTCGAGGGCGGCGCTGAACAGGGATTCGGCGGGGAGAAAAAGGACCACGCAATCGAGCGCCCCGGGGAATTGGCCCGGGTAATCGCGGTCGGCCAGCGCCCGGATGGTGGCCTTGAGTTTGGCGGCGTGCGCGGCCAGGTCCTGGGATCGTTTGGCGGGGTCCGCCTCGCCCTGGGCGGCCAGAAAATCAAAGTCCGGCACCTTCGCGTCCACGATGATCAGCCGGTCGCCGGGCAGGCGCACGATCAAATCGGGCTTCTTGTCGTCGGACTGGGTCTGTTCGGCAAAGTCACAATGAACGCTCAGGCCGGCGGCTTCGACGACGCGCCGCAAGGTCTCCTCACCCCAGCGGCCGCGGGCCGGCGCGGATTTGAGCACCTGGCGGAATTGCTGGGTTTCGTTCGCCAGCGTTTCGCTCTGTTTGGCCAGCAATTCGAGGTGCTGCTTGACCTCGCCCAAAGCGTTGGACTGGGCGTTCTCGCTCTGTTGCAACCGCTCCTGGTAGGTTTTCAGCATTTGTTCGAGGGGCTTGACCAGGCCGGCGATGGCTTCCTGGCGCTGGCCGAGATCGCCCTTCGCGCTCTCCTGGAATCGGGCCAGCGTTTCGCCCGCCAGGCGCAGAAATTCCGGCTGCGTTTGCTTGAGGGCTTCGAGGCTGAGCGCCTTGAAGGTGTCGCGGAGGTCCGCCAAGGCTTTCTCCTGCGCTTCCCGCAAATTTTTGAGGTTTTGCTCCTGGGCGACTTGTTGCTCCGCCGCGGCGCGGCGCGCGGCGGCCAAGTTGGCTTCCGCCGCCGCCAGCGCGCTTTGGGAGCGGGCCAGCGATTCCCGCGCCCCCGCCGCCTCGGCGGCGGCCTGTTCGGCCCGCTGCCGCTGTTCGGCAGCGGTCTTGTCGGCGGCGGCCCGGGCCGCCTCGGCGGCCGCCCGCGCGGCGCCGTCTTCCGCCGCCCGCGCCCGAATCTGGCCGAGCTCGGCCTCGCGCTGGGCCAACTGCTGGCGCAATTCATTCTCGAGCCGCGCGTCCGGCGTTGCGGAGCGGCGGGCGCCAAGCAGCCAGCCAAGCGCCGCGCCAATGGCCAGGCCAGTCGCCAGAAAGACGTATTCCATGGCGGTTTTATTAGCGTGGAGCCTTCCGCCTGTCGAGGCTCCCTTTCCGCCGCTTTCGTGCCGAAATTGATCGGACCTACTTGATCACCGCGGAGTTGGTGCGCCACTCGTCCATCACGGCCCAGAGGTTGATGGGACTGACGGAGGCGTAGTATTTGAGGTATCGCACGCTGCCGTCGCAAAAGGTGTAATTGGCGCCGCCGGCGCCCTCGGCTTTGGGCCCGCGCCCGTGGCGGCCCTGGTCAATCATTTCGAGGTCGTTGCCGCCATCTTGCAGCAGGTCCATGTAATGGTGATCGCGCGGCACCTTTTCCCCGAAAAGCAGCGTGTCGCTCGGCTGGCGGATCACGTTGTCCGGCATGCCCACGGTGGACAGCACGGCGGCCATGTAGGTGTTGTTGAACTCCTCCGGGGTCAGAATTTTTACAAAGTAATCATTCCAGGCGTTGAGGATGTAGCTGTGCGGCAGGTCGGGGTTGCCGCGGGTGGCGCCATCGGAAGGGTCTTGCGGACAAACCAGCACTTTTGGATTCACGAAGTAGGGCTGCAAACCAAGGGTCCAGAAGGGCGTTTTGGTGCGCGGGTAATGGCGGTCTTCGTGGTCACTCACATACATGGCGTTGGCCAGGCCCATGTGCCGCAGGTTGTTGACACACGATATGCGCTGCGCCGTCTGCTTGGCGCCCGCCAGCGAAGGCAGCAACAGGGCCGCCAATATCGCTATGATCGCCATGACCACCAGCAGTTCAATCAACGTGAAGCCCGCCATCTTCGAGCCCCGCCGCTCCCGTTTTTGGAAAGGTCTCCGTGCCACGGGATGTTAGACGGACTTCCCTCAGTCGCATTCGATTTTTTCGCGGGGCCGAGGGACCGGCGCGCCGGTCCGGCGCTCACCACCAGGTGCGCCATCCTTTGACCGGGGCGGGATTGCTGTGAAAAATCCGCAGCCGCCATTGCCGCCGGTGGGCCTCGAATTTGGCCTGGCGCGCGGTCAATTCCGCATGGCGCCGGTCCAGGGCCGCCCGGCGCTGGGCCAACTCACGGCCTTGGCGTTCGAGGGCGGCGGCGGGGCCGGCGGCGGCTTGCAATTGAGATTGGAGGCGCTGTTCTTCCGCGCGCAAGGCGCGGTCCTCGGCGAGCAACTGCCGGCCGGCCTGGGAGAGGTAGCGCTCCTCCGTCTCTCCCTGGGTCCACATGCGGGTGACCAACTCGTATCGCTCGTATCCGGATGGGTCGGCCAGTCCGAGGTCCAACTGGAGGCGGCCATAGGGGCGGCCCGTTTTGAGATAGCCAAAAGTGTCGAACTCGGCGGCGGGGGTGTTGGCGCCCGGAGAACCGGTGCAATCCACATACACCAGTCCTTGGTCGGTGGTTTCAAAAGCGTTGAGCGAATGCCCTTCCCCCTGCTCGAACTGCACCGTCACCAGGGCGCAGCGCAAGCCGGCCGCCTCCGCCGCGTTGTGCAGCGCCCGCGCGTATTCGGTGCAAACAAATTTGCCCGGCTCAAACCTGGCCAGGTTGACGGGGTTGGTGCGGAGAAACGACACCACCCGAGCGAGCGTCGCGTTGGTGGCGGCGTGATAATTGCGCAGGCGTATGGGCTGGTCGTCCGCGCCGGTTACGGGCAGCACGCGCTCCTGGTAATCCGCGTTTGTCTCCCCCGCCATCCGCCACGCCCAACGCGAGGGGGCGCGGTTGGTGCTTCCGCCCTCACCCCCCGCGGGTGCCGGGGAAGCGGCGGACGCGGCCCCGGCCGCCGGACGGCCGGCCGCCATCGCCCAAACCAAGGCGAGCCAAAATAATCCGCGCACGGGCGAAGAATATCCCAGCCCGGCGGGGTCCGCTCGAAAAATTTTGCCGGGGCGCGCGGAGAAAATGATGAGTGCTTGGAATAAACCTTAAAACCTCAGATCAACCACGAATGGACACGAGTGGACGCGGATGCCAAAGGCCTGTGAAAGCGGAGACTGTGCCGTCCGGCGGGCTAAGGGCGCCGCGCACGGAAGAAGCAGGCCGGCTGGGCGGGGCCGGCCAGATCAAAAAACGCCAGCGGCTCCTCGCCGGCTTCAAACCATAACAAGTCGCGCCAATCTTGGAGATTGCTGGAATTTTGAATCATCCAGACGCTGCCCTCCTCGGCCTGAATTTCAATCCTGAATCCGAGCCATCCGCTCCGGCCCAGCGAGCGCAGGCGCGGCGGGCCCATGAATCCTGATTGCAGCAAGGTTTGCTGGCGTCCCGCGGCGAGGAAGGCGCCGTCAAAAAAGAGGGCGGCGCGCAGATCATGGGCGGCGCCGCCGGCATGTTGAACCCAGTGCAGCCCATTCGTGGTGGAGGCCATCCAACCGTCCTGGCCCACCGCCAGGAAACGGTCAAAGCCGTAAGTCAAATGCTCGATGTGTCCGGCCCCTGGCGCCGAAAGCGTGTCCCAGTCGAGCCCGTTGCTGGAACGCAGCAGCAGCCCGTTTTTCCCTCCGGCTAGGTATAAACCCCGTCCGCAAGCCACCGTCTGCAACTCGGGGTCGCCGGGGTCGCCGGCTTTCCTGACCGTCCAGGCTACCCCATCGGCGGAGGCAACCACGACGCTTTGCTCGCCCACAGCCACAAATTGATTGTCACCCCGTACGACCGCGCGGAGCCGCCTTCCGTCGCCCGCCAGCCGGTTGCTCCAGGAAAACGTGTCCGGCGAGGTCAACACGGTTCCGCCATCGCCCACCGCCACAAAAAGCCCCTGGCCGAAAGCCGCGCCGTGGAGGTTGGCGGCGCCGGGGTGGAACACGCGCTCCCACGGGCCTCCCGCCCCGCCGCGCAGCAGGCACATCCCGGCGTTATCAGCGTCGCCCACCGCCACGAATCGGTCGCCGCCGAAAACGACCGCCCGCAAATGGTTGGTGACCCCGGTGGGAACGGAGTTCCACCGCCGGCCATCGCGCGAAACCAAAAGGCTTCCCTGCTCGCCCGCCGCCACGCAAAAACCCCCGCCCTGGGCCAGGGCGCCAAGGCCGGCCTCGCCGCCGGGATGCCGAACCGTCCAATTCACGCCATCGTTGGACACGCGCATGCTACCGCCATCCCCGACGGCCACAAAGAGCCCGTTGGCAAAACCAACGCCGTAAAGCTCTCCGCCGGCGGACGGGCTGCGGTCCTGCCATTGGCTGCCATCAGAGGAATGCATCAGCAGCCCGCGACCGCTGCCGCCCGCCAGCACAAAACGGCCCGCGCCAAAAGCGACCGCCAGGCGCGGATGATAGCCGGCGGCCAGGTTGGCGCCTTTCCATATCAGGCCGTCGCTCGATGAGTAAACCTGCAGGACATAACCGCCGGCGCCCGCGTCGTAGAGCAAACCGCACGCCACATAGCGCCCGTTGCCGTAGGTGAGGTCCTGCCAGGCCACGCTTCCCGGCAGGTTCCAGTTCGTCCAATGGATTCCATCAGCCGAGATGCTGCCGTTGCCGCCCAGCGCGACAAAATGCCCATTGGCGAACGCCACCCGGTCCACCGCGCCGCCGCTTTTGACCTGCTCGGTCCAACTCCGGCCATTGGTGGAAAGCAGCAGTGTGTTGCCGGCCCCCGCCACCACGAACCGGCCATTTCCGAAGGCAACGTCATTATAGGGGCTGACGCGGCTGGAGCCGGTTTCGACCGGCTCCCAATCCAAGCCATTGCTGGAAAGCAAAAGGCGGGGAACGGCCCGCCCCGGCAGGTCCACCGAACCCACCGCGACCCATTGCCCGAGCCCGGCGGCGGCCTGGTAGAGATGCGCGCGCCCGAGCCGGCGGGCCTGCCAGTTTTGGCCCTCGTCCGCGGAGGTGACCAGCGCGCCACCCCGCCCCACAGCCAACCAGCGTCCGCCACCCCAGACCACGGCCTGCAGATCGTTGCCCTGGGGCTGGGGCAGCCGCCAATGCCAGCGGTCCAACGGCGTATTGGAATGCACGGTAAGCCAGGTCACCGCGCCAGTGGTCGCACCGCCATTATTGGAGGCCACGACCTGGTAGGCGCCTTCGTGCTCCGGGCCGGCCGGCTCGCGCCATAAATGGAAATTGGTGGCCCCGGCCAACGGTTGCCCATTGAAAAACCATTGATAAACGGGCGGCGGCCATCCGCCGGCATTGACCCAGAGCAAAGCGGATTCACCGACCGCCACATCCTGGCTGGAGGATTCCGCGACCAGGCTGGGCGGCACCACTTGAACGGTCAGGTGGGCCACCTGGGTCGTGGCGGCCCCGGCCGGATTGCTGGCCACGGCAAAGTAGGCCCCGGATTGATTAGTCGAATCCGCATACAGCGAGTAGGAGGGAGAAACCGCCCCCGGCACCGGCTGTCCTTGGAAAAACCATTGGAAAGATGGGGGCGGCCAACCGCTGGCGTTGGCGCTGAAGGTCACTTGCGATCCCGCATAGACCTCCCGAGAAAGCGGATTGGCTAGTATGGCCGGCGGTTCCTGGTAGGACTCGACCGTCGCGGTCAGGCTGGTGACCGCGCCATTGGCATTGGCCACCACCACGTCGTATTTGCCCGTCGTCTGGGGGAGCACCGGCATGTCCCATTGCGCCTGGGTTATTCCCGGCAGATTGGTTCCGTGACGACGCCACTGCCAGGTGGTGGGTGAACAGGAAAAAGCGGCCGCGCGCAAGGTGATCGTGCTGCCGTCGCCAGAACGGGCGTTTAGCGGGTGAAAGGTGATTACGGGCAGAAGCGGATCAACCGTTAAATTGGCCACCGCGCTGGTGATCGCCCCGGAGATATCGGTGGCAATCACCCGGTAAGGCCCTGCGTGGCTTGGGGATACGGGCGCCAAATCCAAACGCGCCTGGGTTGCGCCAGGGAGGTTGGTTCCCTGGTACTGCCATTGGTAGGTTACTCCGAAATCCGCGGCGGCCACCAGCGACACCGATTCGCCCGAGCAAGCCAGGCGGTTGGTCGGCTCGACCGAAAAGACCGGTCCCGTCGCTTTAACCACCAGTCGCGCCACTCCGCTGGTCGCCGAACCCGCCGGGTTGACCACGACCACCTCATAATCCCCGGCGTCGGCCAGAGTGACACTGGGAAAGGCCAGGCTGGCGTTGGTGCCGCCCTGGGGCGCCTGGTTTTTTCGCCATAAGTAGCTCAAAGGCGGCTCGCCGCGCGCCTCGACCGAAAAGCCGACGCTTTGGCCGGGCCGAACCGTTCGGCCCGCGGGTTGCGTGACAATCACCGGGGCCTGAGCCAAGCCAATCCAGGACGGCCATTGGCAGCACGCCATCAGCAGCCACCCGGCGCTCACCGTGTGGAAAAAACTTTTGCCGCTGCCTGACACCCGCCGCATGCCGGCCAACATATCACAAGCCCCGCGGGCCAACAATCCTCGCCGGTAGGTTTCGCGCCATTCGGCAAAGCCAGCTATTTGCCGCTGGCGGCGGCCGAAATGGTCTGCGTGGAATCGCTGAAAAACTTCGGCGGCAGCGGCGGGATGGGCGGCAACTGTTGCAGGCTTTGGCGAACCGCCTGGCGCTGTTCCGGGGTCATGGCCTGCCAGCGCGCCAGGTTGGCCAGGAACTGTTCCCGCTCCGCCGGGTTCAAGGCCAGGTATTTTTGAAATGAATTCAGACACTTGTCGCGCTGCCCCGAGGGCAGCCGTTCAAAGGCGGCCAACAGGGATTCGGCCTGCTCGCGCTGCGCCTCCGGCAGGCGCGCGAGGGTTTGGCGCTTTTCTTTTTCGGTGAATTCAAAAAACTGCTGGAAACGGGAAGCCGCCGCGGTTCGCTGCTCGGCGGTCATGGCCCGCCACGCCAACAACGCCTGCTCCACCTGCCGGCGTTTGTCCTCCGGCAGCGAGGCCAAAATGGCCCGGCTTTGGGGCGGCGTCGAGTTTTCCAGCCGGATCAGGTAGCTCATGGCCGGTTCATTCTCGATCAAGTCCCGCCGGCTTTCCGGCGATAAGCCGTCCCATATTTGCAGGCGCTCGCGCACCAATGACCGGTATTTTTCCGGCACTTGCGCGACAAATTGCTCGCGGTAATCGGCCGGCGCCCGCAACACGGCCAGCAAATACCAGCGCAATTCGGTCAACGCCAGGCGGATTTCCCGGTCGGCCGCTGGCAGCGCCAAGTATTCATTCAACTTGGCTTCCAGCAACTTCCGCTGCTCGGCGGTGCGGTCCGCCAGCACCGCCTCGCGTCCGGCGGCGTTGGTTTCCAATAAGCCGCGAAAAAATTGAACCGGCGAGGCCGACAATGGCGGCAACGGCGGCAGCACCGGCCCGGCAGCCGACGGAGCCGCGGGCGCCCCCCAACCCGGCAGGAGCGCGGCCCCCAACAGGGCCAGTCCCACGATGGCCCGGCTTCTTTTCATGGCGATCGAATAGCCTCCAGCAAATCCGCGTCGGCTGAAACCGCGCCCAGCCGGCGAATCACCTCAAAATCTTGCCACACTTCCAAATCCACCGGTTTCCCGACGGCTGGCGCTGAGGCAACCAGGGCCACTTGACCGATGGCTTTGGCCATCCTGCCCCGTTCTGATTGTTGATGCTGCCGCCACCCGGCGGCCGCCAGCACGCAGAGCGCCGCCGCCGCCGCCAAGCGCGGCCACCAGCGCCGCCAGGCCTCGCGGATCTCGCCCCAATCCCGCCTGCCTGCCCGGGCGGCGAGGGCTTCCTCCCGCTCGATGGCCCGCATAACCAGCGCCGTGAAATTGGAGGAAACCGGCGGCTCCGGCAGCGCCCGCAGACAGCGGCTCAGCGCCAGGTCCGCTTCCCATTCGGTTTGCTCGACCGGATCGGATTTCAGCCAATCCCGCCATTGCCGCTCCTCCTCGGGCGTCGGGTCCCGCCGCCACAGGATTTCGCGCATTTGTTGGCGCTCGCTCTCGTTCATGTTCCCAGCCTGAATGCTTATTAAACCGCGCCCGGCAAAAAGTTGCGCCGCCTGTTCCCGCCCGCGTTCAGCCTTTGCCACTCCATTCTCCGGTGCTCAAGTAGGGTTTGAGCCGTTGCCGCAGGACTTCCCGACCGCGGTGAATGAGCGATTTGGTCGCCGAGATCGAGCAGCCAAGGACCTTGGCGATGTCTTCGTAGGAAAGGTCGCTCTGCTGGCACAGCAGGATGGCGGTCCTTTGATTTTCAGGCAGTTGCGCCAGGGCCTCCAACACCTTCGCTTGCAGCTCCCGTTGCAAGGTTTGCTCCGTTGGCTTGAGCTGCGCCACATCCTCGAACTGCCGCGCGGGGGTTTCCGCGTCAGGCGACTCGACATCCATGGATTCGGTGGGGTGCCGGGAGCGCCGGCGCAGCTCGTTAAGACAGGCATTGCGGGCGATGGTAAACAGCCAAGTGGAAAACCGGGCGGTGACCTCGTAGCGATCGGCCGCCTTGTAGGCCTGCACGAACACATTTTGCGCCAAATCCTCCGCCTCATGGGGGTCGTTGAGGATGCGGGCTATCAGCGCGATGACCGGCTGCCGGTATTTGTCCACCAAACTCGCGAAAGCCTCACGGTCCCCCTGCCGCACACGCCGCATGAGTTCGGAGTCAGGATCAAAGTTGGTGGACATACCCTGCGGGACAAATTGTTCACGCGCCGCCCCCCGGCGCAAGCTATTTTGGATGCCCGCGCTTGCTTTTCGTTCCCGACGCTTCTAAGTTGCGGACGGTGCGCAGTTTGCTGGAAAAAATCGAGGCGGAAGCCGCCCTCAAGCTGGCCATTCCGCCCGGGGTTCACCCTCGTCAGGAATTGGCCCGCTACCGGAATTTCCACAAGGTTCAATCCGCCCGGTTGCGCATTCTGCATCGCAACGGCGGCGGCGGGCGGGAGGTCTGCCAAGGACGCGCGATGGTGCTGGATGTCATGCTGCGCCACCTGGTCGAGGCCTTGCGCGCCGCCGCGTTGGCGGAGCATCCCAAAAGTTGGCCGACGATGGCGCTGGTCGCGTACGGCGGTTACGGCCGGGCGGAATTGAATCCCCGCAGCGATCTCGACATTATGTTCCTGATGGCGCGCCTGGATGCCAACCATCCCTGCCTGGCCCTGATCAGCGAGGGCATCCTGTCGGACTTGGACATCGGCAAGGTTGGCCATTGCACCCGCACCCCGGCCGATTGCGTGAAAATGGCCCGCGACGATATGAAGAGCAAAACGGCGCTGCTCGAAGCCCGGCTGATCACCGGCAGCCGCGAGTTGTTCGACCGCTTCCAAGCCGAATTCCTGGCCAAATGCATCAACGGGCGCGAGGCGGAATACCTGGCCGCGCGTTTGGCGGACCAACAACAGCGCCACAACCGCTACGGCGATTCCCCGCTGATGCAGGAGCCGGAGATCAAAAGCGGCTGCGGCGGGCTGCGCGACTACCAAAACCTGTTCTGGATGACCCAGGTCAAATTTCACGCCCGCTCCCCCGCCGAGCTGGCGCAAAAAAAACTGATTTCGGACACCGAAGCCCGCGATTTGGAGCGGGCCTATGACTTCCTGCTGCGCGTCCGCACGGAACTGCATTACAATGTGGCGCGGGCGTCCGATGTCCTGCGGAAAAGCCTGCAGCCGAAGATCGCCAACCAACTGGGATTCAAAGACAAATCGCCCTGGCTACGCCTCGAAAAATTCATGCGCGTCTATTACACCCACGCGCGCAACATCTATCTCATCACCTCGACCATCGAGAAGCGGCTGGCCCTGGCTCCGGCCCAAAACCGGCTCCTGCCCGCCCTCAGCGGCATGTTCAAGCGGCCATCCCCGACGGTGGACGGCCTGCATTTGAGCGGCGGCCTGGTGCAAGCGGCCACGCCGCGGGTTTTCGACGATTCGCCCCGCCGCCTGATGCGGGCCTTCCTGCACGCCCAGCAACGCGGGCTGGAACTTCACCCCGACCTCGCCCAGCTCATCCGCAACAAACTCAGCCTGGTGGACCGCGAATTTTTGCGCGACCCCCATGTGCGGGCCACTTTTCTCGAAATCCTCAACCATCGCGGCAATGTGGGCGGCACTTTGCGCGCCATGCATGAAACCGGCTTGCTGGGCCGTTACCTGCCCGAGTTTGGCCGCCTCACGAACCTCGTGCAGCATGAGTTTTACCACCAATACGCGGCGGATGAGCATACCCTGGTCTGCCTGGAAAAACTCGACCAGGTTTGGAAAGGCCAGGCGGAGCCTTTCTCCCATTACACCGCCCTGCTGCAATCCCTGGAAAAACCGTTTCTCCTCAACCTGGCCCTGTTGCTGCATGACGCGGGCAAGGCGGGCAACCCCCGTTCTCACGCCGAAACCGGGGCGCGGCTGGCCGTTCGGGTTGCCCGGCGTCTTGAGCTCGACCCGGCCGCCGCCGGCACCCTTGCCAACCTGATCCGCCAGCATCTGGCCATGTCGCGGGTCTGCCAGCGGCTCGACTTGGGAGACCCTTCCGTCATCCGCCATTTCGCCGACTTGGTGCGGGACGAGGAAACCCTCAAGATGCTGACGCTGCTGACTTTCGCCGACACCCTCGGCACCAGCGACAAGCTCTGGAACGGCTTCAAAGACACCCTGCTGCGGTTGCTCTATCACAAAACCCGCGACTTCCTGCGCGGCGACGCCGACCTGAGCGCCTCCGCCGAGAAAGCGCGCGACTTGCTGGCGATCGAGGTCGCCCGGCAACTGCCGCCGCCGATCACCGAAGAGGAGCTTTACGCGCATTTCAAAAACCTGCCCGCGCGCTATTTCGCCATTCACCAGAGCCGCGAGATCATAGCCGACCTTCAATTGGCTCACCGCCTGATGCGCCGCCAGGTGGTCGAGTCGGGTGACACCGACATCTCTGTCTTGCATCCGATCATCGCCTGGCACAATCAACCCGACCGCGGCTGCACCGAAGTCAAGCTCTGCACCTGGGACCGCCCCCGGCTCTTCAGCCGCATTGCCGGCGCCTGCAGCGCCGCCGGCCTGAACATCCTCGGCGCCCAAATCTTCACCCGCGCCGACGGCATCGCCCTGGACACCTTCACCGTTACCGACGCCGAAGCCGGCGGCGTGGCCGGCGCGGAAGCCCGCCAGAACTTCACCGCCCTGATAAACCGGCTGCTGGAAAGAACCAATCCCGACCTGCACCGGCTCATCCAGCGCCGCAAGCTTGGCCATTCGCTTTATCATTCGCTGGAGGGCGAGTCTTTTCCCACCCGCATTCATTTTGACAACCACTCCTCCGCCGAAGCCACCCTCATTGAGATTGAAACCGAGGACCGCGTCGGCCTGCTTTACGCCGTCGCCCAGGCCCTGGCCGACCTGGCCCTCGATATTTCCTTCGCCCGGATTCTCACCGAGAAAGGGGCCGCCTGTGACACCTTTTATGTCACGCACCGCTACCAGGGCAAAATCACCTCGCCGGAGTTGCAGCAGAAAATCCGCGCCAAACTCCTGGGCGCCATCGTCACTCTCGAAAGCGTCCACGACGCAAGCTGATCGCTGATCAGGCCGCGCGCAACTCACCGCCCTATTTCCAACCCTTCTTGCAAAACCTTTGCGCTTGCCGGCAAACGCGGGTTTTGCGAGCTTTCCCGCCGGATTTCAAAAATGAAGAACGACATAGCCGTCATCGCCCTGGTTTCACTAATGGCCGCGCCGACGTTGCCATCCGCCCCGCCCGCCAGCACGCTGGACGCCTTGCCGGCGGTCCTCAAGGAAACCTGCGTGTATAAAAAAGCCGGCGACCGCGAGTTGAAACTATTCATCGAGAAACCCGCCGATTGGAAGACCGGAGACCGGCGCGCGGCGATTGTTTTTTTCTTTGGGGGCGGCTGGGTGGGCGGCACGCCGGAGCAGTTCCGTCAGCAGAGCGAATACTTGGCGACCCGGGGCATGGTGGGCATTCGCGTCGAGTATCGGACCATTCCCAAAGGCGACCCGGGGCCGCCGGCGGTCTGCTGCGCGGACGCCAAATCGGCGATGCGCTGGGTGCGCGCGCACGCCGCGGAACTGGGGATTGACCCGCAGCGCATCGCCGCCGGCGGCGGCTCCGCCGGCGGACACCTGGCGGCGTTCACCGGCTTGGTGGACGGCCAGGACGATCCCCATGATGACTTGCAAATCTCGCCCAAGCCGCAGGCCCTGGTGCTGTTTAATCCCGTCCTGGACAACGGCAAGGAAGGCGGGTGGGGGCAGGCCCGCGTGGACAATCGCCTGAAGGAGTTTTCGCCCGCGCACAACGTCAGCGCCGATGATCCGCCCGCCATTGTGTTCCTGGGGCGCAAAGACAACCTGATCCCCGTGGCCACCATCGAGCGGTTCCAGGCGAACATGAAAAACGCCGGCGTGCGCTGCGAGGCCCTCTTCTACGACGAGCAAGGACATGGCTTCTTCAATCGCGAACCGTTCAAGTCGCGAACGCTCATCGAAGCCGACAAATTTCTGGCCTCGCTCGGTTGGCTGAGCGGCCCGCCGACCCTCGCCGAGCCGGACCCCGCCAGCGCCCCCTCACCCGAAAACAAGAAGAAAAAGCGGTAATCCCTGGATTCCGCCGTTAGAAAAGAGCGGGGAAGTTGTGAACCACGGATGAACAAAGATGAACACCGATGCTGAAGCAGAAATGGCCTTCACCCGCCAGGTGCCAGCCTCTGCTTTCGCAAGTCTTTGGTATCCGTGTCCATCCGTGCTTATCCGTGGTTGAACTGCGATTTTTAGGTAATCCGGACTGGTTGGGTTTCCGTCCGCTGGGACCAAATTTAATGGGGCGGGTGCGGCGCTGCTTGATCGTTCAGGCGGTTCAGCGGGTCGAGTCGTCCGTCGGCAGCTTCAATCCCATCGGCGCATAGCCGCGCAACGCATTGGGAACCGGCGCCGGGCTGCTCTTGGCGCCCCGCAAAACAATGGCCTGGGTTTGGGCGGTTTTGTATTGGCGTTGGCCGAAAACCGGCGAGGAAACCAGGATGGTCTGGTCCGCCAGGCTGGTCACTTCCCCCTCCAGGAAATCCCCGTTCGCCAGCAACACCCCGCGCCGCTCCTGCAGCAAGCCCGCTTTCCGGCTTTCCGGCGCCGGTTGGAGAATCAGAAAGCTCGCTTGCCCGGTCAGCAGCGTTTCCTCCCCGCCGCCCGCCTTGCGAAGTCGGATGTTGGTTCCGTCCATCGCCAGGATCTCCGCTTCCACAAAAGTGCCATCCCGCAAACCGACGCCCGAGGGCGTTAGCTTTTCCGCCGCCGGTTCCGCGGGTTTGACCGCCGCCTCCACTTTGGCCAATTCGCCATGCCAGGGACGTCCGCCTTCCCGCTCGCCGCCGTCGCGCGCCGCTTCTTTGGGGCGGTCGCCGTCTCTTCTGGCTTCCCTTGGGCGATCCCCGTTCCTCGGACGGTCGCCATCCCTTGCCGCTTCTTTAGGCCGATCCCCCTCCCTTGCTTCGCGCGGCTGATCGCCGTCACGTTTCACTCCCTCCGGCATCGCCTCCCTGGCTCGCGCGTCGGCCGCCTGCCGCTCATCCCACGGCTCACCCCACAAAACCAACTTATCCCCGTCTCGCAAGGCTTCCAGCACCACCCGCGCCGCCTGGACCTGCAATTGCGCCTCGCCGCCTCCGCCCAGGCGCCCCTTGCGAAAACCATCCGTCCCAGAACCCTCTTGCCACTCAATTTCCAGTCCCGTGGTTACGTCTCCTTTGGTTTCGAGGTCGAGCCGGCTGTTCCTCGGCAGTTTCGCCTGGACTTCCGCCCCCTCGGAGCGCAACGCATTTTGGCCCGCCGGATTTTTCAGGAAATTGACGCGGACCGCGCCGCCGCTGGCATGGGCGGTGACCGGCCCGCGCGCGCCAAATATCCCGACGGCGCCGCCGGAGGCCTTGGCCGTCAAAGCGCCATCGCTCTGCCTGATTTTGATGGCGCCCCCCGATGCTTCCACCTCGGCGGGTTTGCGCAAATTTCCCAGCTTTATGTCCCCTCCGGAACTCTTCGCCCGCAGCGGCCCCTCGGCCAGTTCCACACTAATGGAACCCCCCGAAGAATAGAGATCGGCTTCCCCGCCAAGCTGACCGACGCGAATATCCCCCGCGGAAGCCGCGGCCTTGACCCGCCCCGGATAAGCGTCAATTTCGATATGTCCATTGCTGGTCGCCAGCTCGAGCGCATATTCTTTTGGCGCGCGCAGCCGGTAAATCAATTGGCCGCCTTGGCCGGGGACCCGGGCCGCCAGGCCCTCGGGTGTTTCCTCGAACGCGATTCCCAATTCCGCGTCCCCCTCGCGCATCCTTTGGTTGTCCTTTAGCCGGTAAATTTCCAGCGACGGCCGGCCTCCTTCGCCCGGCGCGACCTCCAGCGACCCGTTGGGAATGCTGACCTTCAGCCAGCGGATGGCCTTGCCAGCCTCGGGCCGCGATGCGGGATCAAGCCCCCCGACCGCCGCTTCCGCCGGAAGATCACCGCGACGCCCCTGCTCTGCGCCCTCTTTTTCCCGCTCCGCCCCCCAGCCCACCCGAACCGACAAAAGCAAAACCAGGGCCGCCGAACAAACCGACCTTGCCCCGCTTGGCAGGATAATCCTTTTGGCCATACACATTGAATTGCCAATTCGCAAAATAAGAAAAACGCCCAGGCCGTCAATCTCAAAGACAAACTCGGCGGTCTGCGGCAAAGGTGTGCCGCGCAAGCGCCCTTTCTCATTAACACCCCGCTTCAGCGGGGTGATGGGCGTCCGGGAACGCAACTCAGTGGTTTTAACCGTTTCGCGTCGCGCTTGGCGCAAGCGGCGCGGGAAGTCTGCGAGGTTGTGCCGCAGGTTTCCAACCTGCTGTATCGCCGACTTCCAGTCGGCAGCGCTTGGGCATTTCGGACGCTACCGAATTGACGCCAGCCCTGCGGATTGGAAATCCGCGAAACAGCAGACTGGAAGTCTGCGGCACGCGCTGGCGCGCGTCCGCAAGCGCCCTTCCCATTAACACCCCGCTTCAGCGGGGTGATGGGCGTCCCGGAACGCAACTCAACGGTTTTAACCGTTTCAGGCTGAGCGCACGATTAAACGGTTGAAACCGTTAAGACCCGCGTTCACCCGCTGGTCACCTGGCTGAAGCCAGGTGTTAATGAAAAGCGACACGCAT
>Ga0101944_10002817_pt1 | contig 26499 bp, 10 predicted proteins | sample DewCreD2012metaG_FD_75245 | JGI IMG/M metagenome (GOLD analysis project Ga0101944, IMG submission 75245) | Hot spring sediment bacterial and archeal communities from British Columbia, Canada, to study Microbial Dark Matter (Phase II) - Dewar... ... | reverse complement strand
GGAGCTGGTGGCGCTCAGGTACAGGGCGACGGCGGCGGCGTCCACGGCCAGGAACGCGCCCAGCGCCATGCCGCCCACCAGCACCGCGGCGCGGTAGAGCGTGTTGCCCGGCGCTTTGCCGTACAGCACCTGCCCGGTGTGCCCGTCCACCACCATCTGGTAGGCGCGGTCGCGGTACAGGTAGCGCAGCACCCAAAGCGGATAGTACACCACGCCGAAGCGCTCGTTGACGAAGCGGATCAGGGTCTGCGCCACCCGGTCGACGTTGGATTGCTTCTGGACGCGCGCCTCGAAGTCGCGCTCGGCCTCCGTCCGCGCCTCGCTCATCGACGTGACCGGCTCGAAGACCAGCCCGCTGGCGTGCAGGGCGTCGGCGTCGAACGGCTCCAGCGTCTGGCTGGTCAGCGGCACGCGGCTTACGCCGAACTCGCCGACGTCGCAGGCCGCGCCGGTCCAGGTCATGTCCGCGGTGATCTTGCGCTCGCGCGCCACCCAGCGCCGGTTTTTGCCGCTGCCCACCCGCTCCTGGCCGAACACCCAGGCCAGTACGCGCGCCCAGGCGGTCCAGAAGGGCAGGTAGGCCAGGAACTGCTCGCTCAGCCGCGCCTGGCTGCGCGCGTTGAAGGCGATGGCCAGATTACTGCCCAGGAACTCGCCCAGCTTATTGGCCGCCGCCGCCCGGTCCACGCGCACCGGCACCTGGTAGCGCCGCACGCCGCGCTCGCCGCGCACCAGCGCCCGCAGGTCGCAGTACGGGCACTGCACAATGGTCTGGCCCTCGGGGATCGGGATGGTGCCGCCGCAGCGCGGGCAGTTCAGACCGGTGAGGGTGCGGGGTTCAGTCATCTTACACCTTGGCCGCCACCCAGGCCGCGAACGCGAACAGGACCGGCGCCGCCAGCAGGCCCAGGCCGGCGCAGATCGCCAGGCCGACGAAGAAGCCGCTCTCGTCGCTGGCCAGGCCGGCGATGAGTGGGATCAGGGCCAGCGCCAGGTACGTCCCGGCCGCCGCGCAGCCGGCCGCCAGGTAGGGCGCTTCGGCCTTGGCCGGAAAGATATTGGCCAGCGTCCGGCCGGTGGCGGCCTCCACCAGCGCCGTGTACGTCTTGTTCTGGAACGTGTACTTGAACGTGTAGACCGGGACGTGCACCAGCGCCGTCTCGGCGATCTCGGCTGCCGGCACGCCGCGCTCCTTCACCCAGCCGAGGGCCGTCTGCAACGGGACGGTCGGCGGCACGGCCTGGGCATCCAGGCCCGGGTCGTATTTCTGCAGATCGCCGGCCGGCAATTGCAGGGAGGTGAGCTCGGTCACCGAGGTGGCCGCCGCCGGCGCCAGGTCCAGCAGGTCCCGGCCCCCGGCGCCGCGCCGCTTGAAATACCAGAGCGGGAAATACTCGAAGGACTGGCCGACGAGCCGGGCCTTCTTGTCCAGGTCCTTCACCGTCTGGTTGCCGGCCATCCACTGCGCCAGCAGGCCGCGCGCCTTGGCCTCGTCCACGGTCGGCGCCAGGGCGTAGTGGAAGACGACGCGCGACTTGTCGATGAAGACGGTGCTGTTGCAGTTGGGGCAGGTGACGAAGAGCTGGCCCTCGTCCGGGTGGAGTTCGGCGCCGCACTGTGTGCAGCGCAGTTGGGTCGCAGGGAGCGGGGCGGAGGCGTCCATCAGCCTCGATTATAACGTGAAGCCGCCAGGATCAGGCTCAGCCCGGCGACGTTGACGCCGGAGGCGGCGACGAAGAAACCGGCCGCCCCCAGATGTTCATAGGCCCAGCCGCCGGCCGCCGCGCCGATGGCCGCGCCCAGCCCCCATTGCGTGGCCGTGAACACGGCCTGCGCGGTGGCGCTCAGGCCGGGCGGCGTGCGCGCGTCCACGTAGGCCACCCCGCCCACCAGCCACGGTCCGAAGGACAGGCCCTGCAGCACCTGCGTGGCCGTGGCCGCGGCCGGGTCGCGCGCCAGGGCGACCAGCAGCCAGCGCGCGGCGTACCCGGCGACGCCGAGCGCGCTGGCGCCCCAGGCGCTCAGCCGGTGCAGCAGGGCGCGGGCGTAGAACAGGGACGGGATCTCGCTCACGGCCGAAACGGAGCCGGCCAGGCCGATGAGGGCCGCGGTCGCCCCGAGCTGCTGGAGGTGGAGCGGGTAGAACGAGAACGCCGCCTGGGTGGCGGCGCCGACCAGGAAGGCGGCCGGCAGGAACAGCGCAAAGGCCGGCTGCCGCAGCAGTTCGCGGAGGCCCGCGCCGAAACCGCCGCTCAAGGCGCGCCGCCGCGCCGGCAGGCCGAGGGCGGCCGCGCCCGCCGCCGCCATGCCGACCGCGTAGCCGACGAAGATCGGGCCATAGGCGCGGTAATCCAGGCCGACCGGCAGCAGCGCGCCCATACCGAGCGAGGCGACGATGAACCCCAGCGTGCCCCAGACCCGCACGCTGCCGAAGGTGTGCCGCGTGCCGGCCACCAGATCGAGCACGGCGCTGTCGATGAGCGGCCCGGCCGCCATGCTGAAGAACGAGGCCGCGCCGACCAGCAGCAGCATCTCGGCCGGCTCCCCGGTCTGGCCCAGGCGCAGGATGGGCAGCACCGGCGCAAAGGTCACCAGCGGCAGCAGCGTCTGGTGCAGGCGGAAACGGTCGGCCAGCGCCCCCCAGACCGGCCCGCCGATCACGAGCATCGCCGGCGGGAGGGCGGCCAGCAGGCCGATGGCGGCGCCGTTCAGCCCGCGCGCGGCGAAGTACAGGTTGATGTACAGCGCGTAGCAGCCGATGGCGCCGAAGAAGAAGAAATAGTAAGCGCGCGCGCGCAGCAAGGCGCGTCCGGGCGCGTCCCGCGGAGGCCGGAGGGCCGGGACCTCCTCAGCCGTCGGAGCAATCGCCATGGAGACGGGGGGTGGAAGTCGGGTGAGACGCCGCGGCGCCGCCGGCCGGCGGCTTGGCCGCCGGCGTCAGGAGCGGCCCACGGTGTGGAGCAGGATGAAGTTGGCGGGCACCAGCTTGGTGGGCGGCAGACCGCCGATCAGGATGACCTGCTGGCCGGCGCGCACCGGCGAGTTGAGCAGCAGCGCCGCCTCGACGTGCGCGATCATCGTCTCCACGCTGTCGGCGTGCGGGATCAGGTACGGCGTCACCCCCCACATCAGGCTCATGCGCAGATACGTCTTCGGCTCCGGGGTGAAGGCCAGGATGGGCACGTGCGGCCGGGCCTTCGAGAGGACGCGGGCGTTGCGGCCGGTGAGCGAGAAAACGGCGATGCCGCTCACCTCGCGGTCGTGGGCCAGCTCGCGCGCGGCGCGGGCCAGCGCCACCGAGTCGTCCGAGGTCACCTCGTTGGGCACGCGCCAGCGGCTGTACTTGCTGAAGTTGGCTTCGGCCTCCTCGGCGATGGACGCCATCATCTTGACTGCCTCGATCGGGTACTGGCCGGCGGCCGTCTCGCCGGAGAGCATCACGGCGTCCGAGCCGTCGAAGATGGCGTTGGCCACGTCCGAGACCTCGGCCCGCGTGGGGATCGGGTTGTGGATCATGGACTCGAGCATCTGCGTGGCCGTGATCACGAGCTTGCGCTGGCGGTTGGCGGCCTCGATGATGCGCTTCTGGGCGGTGGGCACCTGCTGGGGCGAGAGCTCCACGCCCAGGTCGCCGCGCGCCACCATCACGCCGTCGGCGATGTCGATGATCGAGTCCAGGTTGTCGAGCGCGGCCGGCTTCTCCAGCTTGGCGATGATCGGCGTCTTGGCCGCCTTGGGGTCGATCTCCACCAGCGCGCGCTTGATCAGGGCCACGTCCTCGGCGCGGCGCACGAAGCTGAGCGCCACGTAGTCCACCTGCTGCTGGATGCCGAAGGCCAGGTCGAGGCGGTCCTTCTCGGTCAGCGACGGGGCGTTGACCAGCACGCCGGGCAGGTTGATGCCCTTGTGCTCCTTCAGGACGCCGCCGTGGACCACGCGCGTGTGGACGTCCTCGCCGTCCACCCGCACGACGCGCACCTCCAGCAGCCCGTCGTCCAGCAGGATGCGGTCGCCGGGGCGCACGTCGCCGGGCAGGCCGTCGTAGGTGGTGGAGACCTCGCGCGCCGTCCCGGCCACCTCGCGCGTGGTGATGACCAGCTCGGCGCCCTCCTTCAGCTCCACGGGCTGGTGGTCTTTCAGCCAGCCGGTGCGGATCTTGGGCCCTTGCAGGTCCTGGAGGATGGCCACCGGCCGGTTGAGGCGGTTGGCCACGCGCCGGATGCGGCCCAGGCGGATGGCGTGGTCCTCGTGCGTGCCGTGCGAGAAGTTCAGCCGGGCGACGTTCATTCCAGCTTCGATCAGCTGCGTGATCTTTTCCTCGGTCTCGCAGGACGGGCCGATCGTGCAGACGATTTTCGTGAAGCGCATAGGTGACTGGCCGGGTGCTGGATTCCCGAGATTATAACACCCGCCTTTTGCGAGGGTGTCGTTCGGGGCGGGGTGGGTGCCTTCGCCGCTGGTGGTCAATCTCCCGGCCGCCGCGCCCGGGCGCAACCATTGCCACTGTCGCCCCGGCGAAGGCCGGGGCCCAGAAGCTCCCGCTCTTCTGCGAGCGTCTTCTTCTGGAGGCCGGCGAAAGCCGGCATGACGTGGGTGAGGGGTATCTGACAGGCGAACGGGTCAGCCAAAAAGCCCGAAGGCACCCGGCGGGGCGCACGCCAAGGCTGTCGGCGACCAGCCACGAGCCGTCCCCTGGCCCTTCGGCCAGCCCGGCGAAGCCGAGCCGCTCAGGGCGACGCGCCTCTGGGGCGTCGCCGAGGGGGCGGCTTGGCGCCTTTAGGTTGGGCACGGGCGGGACGGGGCCGCCATCGGGCGTCGGGGGCTGATCAATCGTCGGCCGGTTTGGACGCGCCCGGGACAGAGCCGGCCGGGGCCGGGGGCGGCGGGGCGGGCTGAGGCGGCTCCGGCGAGAAGAAGGCGGAGGCGGCCGCGAACCAATGGGTGAAGATTTGCAGCCAGGGTTTGGGGCGCGGGATGACGCCCAGCGCCTGCTCGCGCGTCACCAGCAGCAGCGAGGCGGCCAGCACGCCCGCCCCCAGCCACTGCATAGGGGTCAGCATCTCGCCCAGCAGCAGCATGGCGGCCAGCACCGTCACCAGCGCCTCGCCCAGGTTGATGAGCACGGCCTGCATGCCGCCCAGGTGCTTGACGCCCAGGAAAAGCGTCAGCCGCGCCATCAGCGTCACGGCGGTGAGCATCAGCACCGGCTGCCAGGCGGCGGCCGTCTGCGGCAGCGCCGGCTGGCCGCCGACCAGGTAGGCCACAAACACGGTCAGGGCCATGCCGGAGAGCGTGTACAGGGTCACGGTCGGCGCGGGCACGTCGTACAGGGTGCGCTGGTTGATGGAGACGTGCAGGGCATACATCGCGCCGGCCGTGATCAGCATCAGGGTGGCCGGCCAGTCGGGCGGCGCGCCGGCCGTCCACTTGAGCAGGACGACGGCCAGCAGCGCCAGGCCCAGGCGCAGCAGGGTCAGGCGCGAGATGCGGTAGCCGTCCAGCCACGAGAACAGCGTCAGGAAAAGCAGGTACAGGGCGAAGAGCAGCTGGCTGATGGAGGCGTCGAGCTGCTGCAGGCCGGTGTAGAACAACAGCGACCCCAGGCCGTTGATCACGCCGGCCGTCAGGCAGGCCGCGAAGGCGAAGGGGTAGATGTAGATGTACTGGCGCCAGAAGACGAAGTGCATCAGCCACAAGACGGCCGCCGCGCCGACGGTGCGCAGCATGGCCAGCGTGAACGGGGCCACCCCGGCCTCGTAGGCCTGCTTGCCGAAGATCGGCACCAGGCCCGAGACGAACGCCGAGAGCAAAGCGGCGGCGATGCCCTGCGCCTGCGTTGACTTCCACGATGGGAGCTTGGGGCCGAGTTGCATGGCGGAACGAAATACGGATTACGGATTACGTAACACCGGCTGCGTGGTGCGTATTCCGTACTTCGTACTTCGCCAGAAGCTCAGGTTAACGCCTTCGACACATCGTCGAGCAGTTCGTCGTCCATGAACGAGCCCTTTTGCAGCAGGGTCTCGATCTGGCCGGTCAGCCGGTCGCGCTCGTCCGGGGTGAGGGCCTTGGCGGTGACGACGATCACGGGGATGTCCTGGGTGGCCTCGTCGGCGCGCAGGGCGTCCAGCACCGCGAACCCGTCCACCTCCGGCATCATCAAATCCAGGATCACCAGGTCCGGGCGCTTGTCGCGGATCAGGGCCAGGCCGGCGCGGCCGTCGTGCGCCTCGTACACCTGGTAATCGCCCCTGGATTGCAGGATGCGCCGGATCAGGCGCACGGCGTCGGGCGTGTCGTCAACGATGGCGATGGAGCGCACGCGCTCGTCCAGGCGCTCGAGCGCGGCCAGCACGCCCTCCGGCTGCGGGCCGGCGCCGGCGGCCTCGGTCTCCGGCGCGCCCATGTCCACGTCGCGCGCCCAGCCCTCGCCCAGCACCTCGCTCTGCACCGGGAAGGTGTGGCCGGTGCAGTTGATCACCACCACGTCCTCGGGCTTGATCCGGCCCTGGTGGACCAGTTTGAACAAGCCGGCGAAGGCCACGGCCGCGGCCGGCTCCATCGAGAAGCCCTCCATCTTGGCCATCACGTGCATGGCCCGGAAGCCCTCCTCGTCGCTGACCGACTCCATCGCGCCGCCGTGCCGGTCGATGTAGCGTTTGAGCGCCGTGTAGGCCCGCCCGGGGTTGCCGGTGGCCAGCGTGCCGATGCGGGTGCGCGGCGTCAGGACGACGTCGGTCACGTCGCTCCGGCGCTTGAAGGCCGTCACCATCGGCGCGCAGCCCTCGGCCTGGATGCAGGCCAGCGCCGGCATCCGGTCGATCAGGCCCATCCGGTGCAGTTCCTGGAAACCGCGCGCCACGCCGACCGGCCCCAGCCCGCCGCTCACCGACTGGATGTACCAGTCCGGCGCGCGCCACAGCGTCGGCGGGCGGCCGTTGTGGCCGGGTGGACCGCGCCGCGGTCCGCCCGGCGCCTGCCGCCCGAGTTGCTCGGCGATCTCGTAGGCCAGCGTCTTCATGCTCTCCACCGACGCGATGCTGCGCAGGCCGCGGTCGTAGTACATGCCGCGCTGGCGGGCGAAGGCCTGGGCCAGGTCCTTGGATTTGTCGTAGGTGGTGGTGACCTTGATGACCTGGGCGCCGTACAGCGCGCACTCGCGCATCTTCTCCGGCGGCACCAGCGAGGTCAGGAAGGCGTAGAGCTTGATGCCGGCCCGGGCGCAGTAGGCGGCGTAGGAGATGGCGACGTTGCCGGTGGAGGCGACGACGGCCTCCGTCAGGCCGGCCTCCTTCATCACCGCCGCGGCCAGCGCCGCCTGACGGTCCTTGAAGGAGCCGGTCGGGTTCTGGCGCTCGTCCTTGATGAACAGGCGCGGGCGGCCGAGCATCAGGCCCAGGTTCGAGACCGGCACCAGCGGCGTGTTGCCCTCGCCCAGGGTGACGACGTTGGCCGGGTCGCGCAGCGGCAGCAGCTCGCGGTAACGCCACAGGCCCGGCTCGCGCCGCAGATGGGAGGCGGCGAAGGCGTCGGCCACGGCCGCGTAGTCGTACTCGGCCTCCAGCCATTCGCTGCCGCAGGCCAGGCAGCGCAGCCGGGCCGCCGAGAACGGCGTCCGGTCGCCGCAGTCCGCGCACACCATGAAGAGGTCGCGGGTCATCGGCCCGCCCCGGCGCCGTTGACCGGCAGGACTTTGCCCAGAGCGCGGGTCAGGTCCGTCTCCAGGATGGGCTTCATCAGGTAGTCGGCGGCGCCCAGCTGCAGGGCGCGCTCGCGCTCGTCGGCGATGGTGCACATGATCACCGGGATGGCGCGCGTCTGCGGGTCCTGCTTCAGGTCGGCCAGCACCTGCCAGCCGTCGGTGTTGGGCATGAAGACGTCCAGCAGGATGGCGGCCGGCTGAAGCTCGGCCGCGCGCCGCACGGCCTCGCTGCCGTGCTCCACGCCCTCCAGCCGGAAACCGGACGATTCCAGATAGCGGCGGTAGAGCGTCAGCAGGCCCTGGTCGTCTTCGACCACCAGGATCAGGGGCGGCGCGCCCTCCCGCACGGGCGCGGCCGGCGCCGGCTCGAAGACCGGCAGGGTCACGTAGAACGTCGCGCCATCGCCCGGCCGCCCGGCGCTTTCGGCCCAGATGCGCCCGCCGTGCAGCTCCACCAGGTGGCGTGTGATGTTCAGGCCCAGGCCGGTGCCGCCGGCCTTGCGGGTCGGGGACCCGTCCACCTGCGAGAAGCGCTCGAACAGCTTGGGCATCTCCCGGGCCGGGATGCCCTGGCCGGTGTCGGCCACGCGGATCTCCACCCAGGCGGCGCCGGCCTCGTCGGTCACGGTCCGGGCGCCGAGCGTGATCGTCCCCTGCTCGGTGAACTTGGCGGCGTTGGAGAGCAGGTTGAGCAGCACCTGGCGGACGCGGGTGCTGTCGGCGCGCACGGTGGGGAGATCGGTCCGGTAGTCTTTGAGGAGCTGGATGGGCCGGTCCTTGATCAGGCCGCGCGTGGTGGCCAGCACGCCCTCGAAGATGTCCGGCAGGTGGACCTCGTCGAAGCTCAGCTCCATCTTGCCGGCCTCGATGCGCGAGAGGTCGAGGATGTCGTTGATCAGGCCGAGCAGATGCTGGCCGGAGTTGTAGATCGAGCTCAGGTCCTGCTTCTGGGTGTCGTTGATCGGGCCGTCGATGCCTTTCAGGATGACGCGCGAGAAGCCGATGATGGAGTTGAGCGGCGTGCGCAGCTCGTGGCTCATGTTGGCCAGGAACTGGCTCTTCAGCCGGTCCACTTCCAGCAGGCGCTCGGCGGTCTCGCGCTGCAGGGCGTACAGGCGGGCGATCTGCACGGCCGAGGCGGCCGCGGTCGCCGCCGCCTGGAGCAGGCTGAAATCGTCGCCGGACAGCCCGAAGGCCGGGCCGGTGTGGACCACCTCGATCACGCTGTCGACCGCGTCCTGGTAGAGCACGGGCATGGTCATGCTCTCGCGGATCTGGTCGTCGCCGACCGGCTGCACCGGGCGCACCTTGCCTGTCCGGGTGGTGACGGCCTCCAGCAGATCGGGGCGCTCGCCGGCCGGCAGCGCCGCGCCCGGCGCCGGCCAGAGCGACGGGTCTTCCACGCCCGCGCTCGTCGCGACCGTCCGCGGGATGAACGTCTGGCCCTCCGGCTCCCAGCGGTAGAGGACGACGCCGTCGGCCTGGAACGCCCCTAACAGCTCGGCGGCCAGCGTCTCCCAGACCTCGGCCTCCTCCAGGCGGCCGGTGACGGCGCGCGTGAGGTGCGCCAGGGCGCTGGCGTTGGACTCCTGGATCGCCACGCGCCGGAACAGGCGCGCGTTCTGCAGGGCGCCCGCGATCTGGTCGGCCATGGTCTGCAGGATGGCGATGTCGGCCTCGGCGAAGGCTTGGCGCTGGGTGGACTGCACGCTGATGGCGCCCAGCACGGTCTCGCCGACGGCCAGCGGCAGGGCCATCTCCGAGCGCGTCTCCGGGGTGAGGGGGTTGGCGAAGCGCACGGTCTCCTCGGCCACGTCGTCGGAGATGCGCGCCTTGCGGTTGGCCACCGCCCAGCCGATCATGGACTTGCCGCCGACCTCCAGCTGGTGGCCGAGCCGCAGCAGCAGGCGCCCGGCGTCGGCGGCGCCGCCGCTGGCATGCTTGAGCTGCGCCCAGCGCCCGGTCTCGTCCACCAGGAACAGCGCCACGTAGTACAGGCCGAAGCGCGCGCGGATCAGCTCCACGGACCGGGCGATGATGTCGCGTTCGTCCAGGAGCGAGGTGACCACGCGGCTGACCTCGGCGGCGGCAAACAACTGTTGCGCCCGGCGCTGGGCTTCCTCCTGCGCCCGCTTCAGGTCGGTGACGTCGCGCGAGATGCCGAAGGTGCCCATCACGCGGCCGTGCGGGTCGCGCAGCGGCAGCTTGCTCGTCAGCACCCAGGTGTCCGGCCGGTCCGGCCAGGTCTCGCGCTCCAGCTTGCCGATGACGGGCCGGGCGGTGCGCATCAGGTCCTGCTCATCCTGGTAGGCCTGGCGGGCATGCTCGTCGCTGAAGAAGTCGAAGTCGCTCTTGCCGATGATTTGCTCGGGCGGCAGGCCGAACTGGGCGGCCACGGCCGCGCTCACGCGCAGGAAGCGGCTGTGCTGGTCCTTGAAGTAGATCTTGTCCGGCACGTTCTCCAGCAGGGTCTGGAGCAGGAAGCGCTCGTAGTCGAGCTGCTCGAGGGTCAGGCGCAGATCGCCCAGCACCTGGGCGTTGCGGATGGCGATGGCGATCTGGTCGGCCATCGTCTGCAGGATGGTGATGTCGGCCTCGCTGAAGGCGTTGGGCTCGGTGGATTGCACGCTCAGCGCGCCCAGGGCGCTGTCGCCGACGATCAGCGGCAGGGCCATCTCCGAGCGCGTGTCCGGCAGGTAGGGGTTGGCGAAGCGGATCTTCTCCTGGTCGACGTCCTGCGCGATGCGCGCGCGGCGGTGGCGGATGGCCCAGCCGATCATCGAATTGCCGCCGATCTCCAGACGGTGGCCCTGCTCCATCAGCTGGCGGCCGGCCTCGCCGGTGGCGTACACCAGCACGGCCCAGTGGCGCTCGGAGTCGGCCAGGAAGAGCGCGGTGTAGTACAGCCCGAAGCGCTCGCGGATCAGCTCGGTCGTCTGGGTGATCAGCTCCTCGGTGTTGGTGAGCGAGATGGCCGCCCGGCTCACCTCAGCCGCGGTCAGCAGCTGCTGGGCGCGGCGCTCGATCAGGGCGACGTTGCGGAAGTTTTCCACCAGCACGGCCGCCTGGCGCGTCAGGCTGGTCAGGCGGCGCACCTCGGCGTCGGCGAAGCTGGTGAGCGAGTTGAAGAAGGCGGCCAGGTAACCCACCCAGTCGCCGCCGGCGACCAGCGGCAGGAACAGGGCGCTCTGGGCCCCGAAACGGATCAGGTAGACGGCGCGGGCGTTGTCGTCCAGGCGCGGATCGCCGGCGACGTCTTCCACCAGCAGAGGCTGGTCCGCCCGCATGTTCTGGGTGAGCCAGGCCGCCAGCGGCTGTCGGCCGGTCAGCGGCTCGTCGAGCCCGCTCACCACCGTCCAGCGCGCGATCACCTCGCGGCTCTCGGGGATCTGCTGCCGGGTCCACGGGCGGTCGAAATAATTGAGCTGGAGGGTCTGCGCGTGGCCCAGCAGCGTGTGCCGCCGCAGTCCGGCCAGCAGATCGTTGAGGTTCTGGGTGGTGTTGAGGTCGGCGCTGGCCTGGTACAGGGCCTCGGTCTCGGCCAGGGCGGTCTGGGTCTGCTGGAACAGGCGCGCGTTCTCGATGGCCACGCCGACGCTGGCGCCGATGATGGCCAGCAGGCGCTGGTCGTCCTCGTTGAATAGACCCTCGCGCCGCGTGCTCTGCACGTTGAGGATGCCGATGACGTCGTCGCCGACCACGATCGGCACGCCCAGGTAGGAGAGCGCCGGATGGCCCTGGACGATGGCGCCCAGCGCCTCCAGGCGCTGCGGCGCGTCGCGGTTGACGAGCAGCGGCTGGCGCGTCTGGATGACGATGGATGACAGGCCCTGGCCGAGCGGCACCGGCGGCGTCGGCGCGGGCACGCCGTTCTCCATGAAGTATGGGAACTCGATCAGGTTGGTGGCGCTGTCGTACAGGCCGATGTAGCCGGAGCGCACGCCGAAGATGTTCAGGACCTTGTCGCCGATCTGGCGCAGCATGGTGTACAGGTCGGCCTGCGAGCTGACGATGGCGCCGATGCTGTTGAGCGTCTCCAGCTCCTGCAGGCGCCGCCGGGTCTGCTCCAGCAGGCGGGTGTTGGCGAGCGCCGAGGCCGCCGCCGTTGCGAACAGCTGGACGACGACGTCGTCCTCGGGCGCGCCCACCGGGCCGGGGCGGTCCTGGGCCAGGGTCAGGATGCCCAGGATGTCCGCCTGCCAGACGAGCGGCGCCGCCAGCGCGGCGTCGGCGTGGAGCAGGCGGCCGGTGGCGAAGGCCTCGCCCGCCAGGTCTTCGCCGCGCTTCAGGCGCTGGCCGGACCGCTCCCACTCGCCGGCGTGATAGCGGACCGCCAGCTCGATCTCGCTGGTCCCGGGCACCGGCAGCCAGACCGCGGCCCCGGCGCAGTCCATCAGACGCGCGGCGCGCTGGGCGATGCGCTCGAGCAGCTCGGCCATGCGGAACTGCGGGCCCGTGATCTCGAGCACGGCCTCGGACAGGGCCGCCATGCGCCGCGCGCTGGCCTGCGTCTCCAGGAACAGCCGGGCGCTTTGCAGCGCCAGGCCCATCCGCTCGGCTACGGCCTCGGCCAGTTGCAGCTCGCCGGGCGACCAGTCGCCGGCCTCCCGCTTGAGCGCGATCACGCCGAGCGTGTCCTCGCCCAGGCGGATGGGCACCTCGACGACACCGCCCGAAGCCGCTGAAGCGGCTTCGGGGACCGGCCATCCCGACGAAGTCGGGATGGGCGCAACGTCGACCCCGTCGTAGTGGTAGGCCGCCGGCTCGGGCGTGAGCGGCACCGGCGGGCGCGCGCCGCGCTGCAGGGCGCGCATCTCGGCCAGCTGGCGCTGCGTCTCCTCGAACAGGCGCGCCTTGTCAATGGCCACCGCCAGCTGGTCGGCCAGGGTCTGGATGGCGGCGATGTCGTCGTCGGTGAAGGCGTTGACGCTCTTGGATTGCACGTCCAGCGCGCCGATGACGCCGCGCAGGCCGCGCATCGGCACCGCCATCTCGGACTGCGTCTCGGGCAGGTCCGGGTTGCGGAAATGGACGGCGTCCTCGCCGACGTTTAGGGCGATGCGCGGCTGGCCGGTGGCGGTGACGAAGCCGACGATGCCCTGCTGGCCGACCCGCAGACGGTGTCCGCGCGCCAGCATGCGCTGGCCGCCCTCGCTGCTGGCGGCGCGCAACACCGCCCATTCGCCCGTCTCGTCCAGCAGGAACAGGCCGGCGTGGTAGAACCCGAACCGCTCGCTCACCAGGCGGACGGTGGTGTCGAGCAGCGTCGGGACCTCGTGGAGCGTGGTCGCTTCACGCGCCACCTCGGCGCTCACCGCCCACTGCGCCGCGCGCCGCTCCAGCGCGCGCGATTTCTCCATCAGCTCCAGGTTGGCCTGGCCCAGCTGGAGCGAAGCGCGCTCCAATTCCTGCGCCTGCAGCGTCAGCGCCTGCTGCGCCTCTTCCAGCTCGCGCTTCTGTTGCGAGGTCGCCAGCGCGAACGCCTGCGTCTCCAGGAACTGCCGCTGCGGCAGGATGACGCTGACGATCAGCATGAGCAGGCTGGTCCCGGCGGAGAGCCAGTCCACCCACTGGATCGAGGTCGGCGCGCCGGCCGGCTCGAAATTGAAGAAACTGAACACGGCGCCGACCGCAAACCAGGTGGCCAGGCTCACGCCGGCGGCCCACAGGCCGGCGCGCGCGCCGAAGAAGATGGTCGTCAGCACGGCGAAGGTGAGCAGGTAGACCCGCCCGGAGCCGCCGACGCCCAGGGTCACCAGGCTCAGCACCGCCGCCAGGAAGACCAGCGCCACGAACGCGCCGGCCCGCCACGCATACGGCGCGCGCCGCAGCCGCGACAGCGCCAGGAGCGCGACGAACAGGACCGCATACAGGCCGACCGCCGGCCAGGTGCCGTAGACGTAGGCGGTGGCCGTATAGGCGGCCAGCGCGGCCAGCGCCACCCAGCGCAGAGTGCGCAGGAGCTGGTCCAGCACCTCCTGGCGCGCGGCGACCAGGGCGGCGCGCAGGTCTTCGGTCAGGTGTGGGCGCGGGAAGATATTGCTGCTCACGCCGCCGGCCTCCCCGCCTCGGCCGACGTTGCGGCGGCCGCCGGTTCGCTCAACCGCACCGTCACCTCGGTCGCCCCCAGGGCGCGCCCGAGCTGGCGGATGCTGTGGCGCAGGAGCGTGGCCGGATCGAGCGTGGCGCGCATCTCGTCGGTCAGGCGCGTGAGCAACTGGTCGCGGCGGCTGCGGGCCTGGCTCTCCTGCACCAGCACGGCGCTCTCCAGCGCCGCCGAAAGCTGGACAGCCGCCGTCTCCATCAGGGCGGCCTCCTCCGGCGTGAGCGGGGCTGCCTCCGGCCCGCGCTCCAGCTCGAGGCTGCCGATGACCTGATCGCGCAGGCGCAGGGGCAGGCGCAGGGCGACCGGACCCGGGGCGCGGCCCGGCTCCAGCTCGAACACCAGCTCGCGCGCGCCGCCGGCCAGCACGTCGCGCCAGTTGGCGCTCAGCGTCTGTTGATACTGCGCGCGCGCCTCCGCCAGCGCGGCCCGAGTCTGGGCGAAGAGCTGGGCGTTTTCGATGGCCACGCTCAACTGGTCGGCCAATACCTGGAGCGCGGCCAGGTCCTCGGCCGTGAAGGCGTCCAGCTCCTGGCTTTGCACGTTCAGCACGCCCAGCAGCCGGTCGCCGACCAGCAGCGGCAGCGACAGCTCGGAGCGCGTCTCGGGCAGGAGCGGGTTCTTGAAGTGAAAGGGGTCGCCGGCCACGTCGCGGGCCACGCGCGGCTTGCGGTTCTGGGCCACCCAGCCGACCAGCGAGCGCGAGCCGACGGCCAGGCGGTGCCCGCGCGCCTTGAGCTGGGCGCCGATCTCGCCGGTGGATTCGCGCAGGACGGCGTATTCGCCGGCCTCGTCAATCAGGAAGACGGAGGCGTGGTAGAACCCGAAGCGGCCGCGGATCAGCTCGACGGCCAGCTCGAGCAGTTCGCCCAGGTCGCGGATGCCGGCGGTGGCGCGGCTGATGTCGGCCGTGGCCTGGAGCTGGGCGGTGCGCTCGGCGACGCGCTGCTCCAGGGTGTTCAGCGTCTCCTGCAGTTGCGCCGTCATCGTGTTGAAGGTCTCCGCCAGCTGGCCGATCTCATCGCGGGCCAGGGGGACGGCGCGCGCCGCCAGGTCGCCGCCGCGCACCCGCTCGGCGGTCAGGGTGAGCTGGTTGATCGGGCGGGCCAGGTTGCGCGCCGCCATCACCGAGACGCCGGCCACCGCCAGGGCGAACAGCATGCCCAGCAGGATCGTGGAGCGCGTCTGGGCCTGGGCGGGCGCCAGCGCCACGCGCTGCGGCTGGGCGAAGAGGACCGCCCACGGCTGGGTGGTGAGCGGCACCAGCACGGCCAGGTGGTCCGGCGCCGGGCGCGCCGGGTCCGGGCTGTAATGGATGGCGCCGGCGAAGCTCACGGGCGCGCCGCTGGCGCGCGCGCGGGTCAGGGCGGCCTCCAGCGCGGGCAGACCGCCGTCCAGGCTGGCGGCGGTCAGCTTCGGCAGGCGGCCGTCGCGGTCGAGCCGCGCCAGGAGCGCCGCGTCGGGCAGGGCCGCGAAACGCAGGACGTTGGTGCCGGAGGCCGCGCCGTCGGCCAGGCGCAGGCCGTTTTCGTCGAACAGCGCCGCGAATGAACCGGAGCCCGGCCCGAGCAGGTCGTTGCTCTGGGCGATGAGGCGCTGGAGCCAGCCGGCGTTCACCTGGCTCACCAGCACGCCGGTGGTCTCCCCGTCCAGGTCCACGATCGGGGCCGAGAAGTACAGGCTGGCCTGGCCGTCATCCCCGAAGTACACCGGCGAGACGTACGGCCGGCCGGTGCGGCGCGGCGCCCAGAACAGGTCGCCGCGCATGAAGCCGGTGTCGTCCATGTCCGGCGCCGTGGACAGCGCGATCTGGCCCTGGGCGTCGAGCAGGACAAAGGCCTGGACGATGCGGGTCTCGCTGGCGGCCGGGACGTTCTGCAGGACCATCGTCTGCAACGAGCCGAGCAGGCTCTTGAGCTGGCTTGCGAGCGGGCTGTCGGCGCGCTCCGCCGGGGTCAGCGCCAGGAACTCGTTCAGGTCGGTCAGCCGCGCCTCGGTGGCCACGGCGTTGAGGTTGGCGGTCAGGAAGGCGTCGAGGGTGGCCGTGGTCTGGAAAGCGGCGGCGAGCAGCGACTGGTTGACGGCGGTCTGCAGGGCGGCGCGCGTCTCCCGATCATTGCGGACGCTCACCAGCGCGAGCGGCGCCAGCGCCACGGTGAGAAAGCCGACCAGGAGTTTGGTGTTGAGTCGGTAATGGGAGAACCCGCGCGCGACAAAGACGGCAAAGAGGCCGATGATGCCCAGCGCAATGGCGGGGAGGAAGATGTCGCGAAACAGGGCCGGCAACGGCAGGCGTTGCCAGGGCAGCCAGTCGGTCAGCACCAGGTCGATCAGCAGGCTGATGGCCCCGGCCGCGATGCCGGACAGGATCATCAGGCGGGCGGGCGGGCGGCGCAGGGTGAGGCCGGCGAGGCTGGCGACCCCGATGATGACGGCCAGCGCCAGGACCAGGCCGACGTCGGCGATCAGGGCGGACGTCGCCACGCCGAGGGCCATCAGCCCGCCGCCGAGCAGGCCGACGCTCCAGCCCGTGCGTCCGCGCCGCGCCAGCCACGCGCTGACGGCGGCCAGCGCGCAGTAGGCCAGCCAGACGCTCGCGGCGATGAAGCCCAGCGGCGGACGCCCGGCCCCCCAGTAGCTGTACCAGGCGTAGGCGGCGGTGATCACGCCGGCGGCCAGGAAGACCACGGCCAGGCGCAGGGCATGCCGGGCGCGTTCGACGGTCTGGCTGACGGGGCTGGAGGCAGCGCGGGACATCGGGCGTCCTGGGTCGTTAGGGCGGCGGCCGGAGCGCCGGGCCGTCCGTCCCGGGCGCCGGCGGCTCGACGGGGGCGGCGGCGTGCAGCCGGACGACGGCCCGGTGCGCGCCCAGCGCGCGGCCCAGCTCGGCCGCGGCGTTTTCCACAATCGTCTCGATCTCGACCGTCTGGTGGATCTTGACGGTCAGGGAGCGCACCAACTGTTCCAGTTGCAACAGGCGCTGCTGGCGCGCGAACAGCCGTCCATTCTCCACCGCCACGGCCAACTGGTCGGCCAGGATCTGCAACGCCTCCAGGTCGCCGCTGGTCAGGGCCGCCGAGGCCCGGCTCTGGACGTGGAGCACGCCGATCAGGCGTTCGCCCGCGCACAGCGGCGCGACGGCCGCCGAGCGCATGTCCGGGAGCAGGGCCTGGTCGCCCGGCTCGGTCAGCAGGCTGGCCTGCCGGTCAGCGGCTGCCCGGCCGATGGCGGAGCCGCCGCCCACCGGCCAGGTCTGACCCTCGGCCTTCAGGCGTTTGCCGCCCTCGCCGGCCGCTTCGCGCAGCACCAGCTGCTTGCGGGCCTCGTCCAACAGATAGATGGCGACGTGATCGAACCCAAAGCGTTCCTGGATCAGTTCCACCGCCTGGGCCAGCAACGGCTCCGGGCTGAGGATGGAGGTGGCGGCCCGGCCGACCTCGGCGGCGGCGGCGAGCTGGGCGGAGCGGCGCTCCGCGTCGCGGCTGCGCGCCTCGAGCCGCGCCTGGTGGGCCTCCATCCGCCGCGTGAGCTGTTGATGCTCCGCCTCCCGGTCGCGCTCGCGCCCTTCGCGATAGCGGCGGTCGAGGAGGACGGCTCCGGCGGCGAGGCCGACCAGGCCGAGGAGGAGCGGCAGGTCGCTGTAGGTGATGGCTGGGACCAGCAGCGGGATCACCAGCAGGCCGGCCAGGTGGGCGGCCGCCAGCAGCGCGATCCCGCGCGCGCTGACAAACAGGCTGGCGCTTAATAGCGAGAGCGTGATCCATGTGGCCGCCTGGCCCAGGGCGGCGGCGTCGAGCAGGCCCCGCAGCCAGATCACGCCGAAGGGCAGGCCGGCCTGGACGATCAGGCCGATCAGCCGGCCGGCGCGCACATAGCGGGCCGTGCGGCTCAGCCCATAGGCGGCGGCCAGCACCAGGGCCGCGCCGGTCAGCAGGGCCGAGATCGACCGGGCGTCTGGAGGCGCAGACAGGGCCGTGGCGATGGCCGCGTAAATCAGAAAGACGCTGGAGAGCAGCAGCAGCCCGGCCTGCAGTTGAGCGCGTCGGCGCTCTTCCGGTTGCGTCAGCCCCGGCGCCGGCGTGGTCAGCGCGCGCCACAGCCGGACGAGGCCGGTGGGCGCTGGCTCCGGGTCGGGCGGGCGGGGCTCGGGGGCGAGCATGGGGGCGTCTCCGGGCAGGGCCTCAGGGGCGCGGCCGCCGGCGCGCGGCGAGGTCCAGCGATGAACGGGAGCCGGCCGGGGCCGGCTTGGGCGGGCCTATTGTTCCCAGACCGGTTCACCGCGCAGCAGGCGCCGGATCTGGTCCGGAAACCGGTCCGGGTCGAGCGGCTTGCCCAGAAAGCCGTCGAAGCCGGCGGCGCGGGCTTTGTTGAGTTGCTCCTGGCTGGCCTCGGCCGTCACAGCGACGACGATCGTGTCCTTGAGTTTGGGCGTGCCGCGCACCTTGGCCAGGGCCGCGTAGCCATCTTCGTAAGGCAGGCGGATGTCCATCAAGATCAGGTCGATGCGCGGGAGCGTGTCGGCGAACTCCACCACCTGCCAGCCGGATGTCTTCCACTCGCAGCGCGGCACACCCATGTACGCCAGCATGCGCGCCATCAGCACGAAGTTGGAGACGTTGTCCTCCACGATGAGGATTGTGGCGTCCTTGGCGTTGACCGGCTCGCGGGCGGAGCGGGACGGCGCGGCGGACGAGGGTGGGGTGGGCGGATTGGTGCTCATAAGCACTTGGGCTCTAAGCTAATGCGGCAGAAACCGGGCAATCTGCCGGGGCAGCGCGTCGACGTCGATAGGCTTCTGAATATAGCCGTCGCAGCCGGCCGCCAGCGTCTTCTCGCGATCGCCCTTCATCACGTTAGCGGTCAGGGCCACGATGCGGATGTGCTCCAGCCCGGGCGTGCTCTTGATCTGGGCCGTCATGGCGTAGCCGTCGATCTCGGGCAGGTTGATGTCCATCAAGATCAGGTCCGGCGGCTCGGCCAGCGCGGCGCGCAGGCCGCTGGGCGCGTCGGGGGCCAGCCGCACGGTGAAACCTTCGGCTTCCAGGACGCGCTGGACGAGCAGGCGGTTGTCGGCATTGTCCTCGATATACAGCACGCGCGGACCGGACGGGCTCATGACGGCAAGGACACCAGACTGAATATTGGTCTCGCATTTTAGCCCAGCCGGGCCGAAAACGTGAGGCGCGCCAGCGGATCAACGTGTGAAATCGGTTGGAAAGGCCGCAAAAAAGAGGCGCCCCGGCATCAACGCAGGGGCGTGGAACGGGCCAAGCGGGTGATGGGACTCGAACCCACGATATCTTGCTTGGGAAGCAAGCGTTCTACCACTGAACTACACCCGCGCTTACCGAACGCTTCGTCATTATAACGGGAGTCTGAGGTTTGGCAAGGCCGCGCGGCGGGCGCCGCCGGCGCCGCGCTCAACGGCCCTCGTCTGCGCTACAATACGGCATCTTGGCTAGGCGGCCGCGGCGTGTCCTCTAAAATCACCCCCAACCACGCCCGCCTCGAGGCGCTGTACGAGGTCTCGCGGGCGCTCAACTCATCGCTGGACCTGGACGAGGCGCTGCGCATCGTCGTTGACGCCGCGCTGCGCCTGACCGGCGCCGAACGCGGCTTCCTGATGCTCTTCGACGATGCGGCCGGGGAGCTGCGCTTCCGCGTGGCCCGCGGCGCCGACCAGCAGCCGCTGGAGGCGGGCGCCTTCGAGGTCAGCCACTCGGTCGTTCAGGAAGTGGCGCGCTCCGGCCAGCCGGTGGTGACGCTCAACGCCCAGGCGGATCCGCGCTTCCAGCTGAAAGCCTCGATCGTCAATTACCTGCTGCGCTCGATCATGGCCGTGCCGCTGCGGGCGCGGGAACGCCTGGTCGGCGTCCTGTACGTGGACACCCGCACCCGCGATGTGGAGTTCTCGCCCAGCGACCTGGACCTGCTGACCACCTTCGCCGATCAGGCGGCCACGGCCCTCATCAATGCGCAGCTCTATGAGGACCAGAAGCGCGACGCCGAGGTCCGCCGCCTGCTGTTGGAGATTGCGCGCCGCGCCCAGGCGGCGGGCTCAACCCAGGAACTGGCCCGCTGGGTGGCCGAGAACCTGCCCGGCTGGATCGGGTGCGAACGATGCGGGCTGTTCCTGCTGGAGGCGGACACCCGGGCGCTGTTCCCGGCCGCGTTCACCCGCGCGGAGGACGCCCGTTTCTTCGCCGGCCTCGGCGCGATCAGGCCGGAATGGCCGGCGCTGGCCCAACGCCTGCAAAGCAGCCTGCGGCCGGTCCACCTATCCGTCGCCGACCTGATCGAAGCTCTGCCGACCGAGTGGTTGGCGACGTTGCGGCCGCTCCACGATGTGCTCGTCATCCCCTTGCGCGCCGGCGCGCGCCTGGCCGGCCTGCTGGCGCTGGACCCGGCCGACCCGAACGGCGCCTTCAGCCCGCTGGCCCTGACGTTCGCCGACATCCTCGGCGATCAACTCGCCGCGGCCTTTCAGCGCCTGGAATTGTTCGAGACGGCCCAGCGCCAGCTGCGGGAACTGACGGTGCTCAACGCCGTGGCCGTCGCCGCCGCCGAGGCCGCCTCGCTGGAGGCGCTGACCGAGCGGGTGGCGAGCGTCATCGAACCGATTCTGGGGGCCGCGGGCCTGGGCATCCTGCTGCTCGACGAGGCGGCGGGCCAGCTGCGCCGGTACCCGTCCGGGCGCGGCGGGTCCGCCCTGGTGCCGCTGGGCCAGGGCCTCGTCGGTCATGTGGCCGCCGTCGGCCAGCCGTATCGGTCGGCCGACGTCTCCATGGACCCGCACTACGCGGGCGCGCCCCCCGCCTTCCGTTCCGAGTTGTGCGTGCCGCTCAAGGTCGGCGAGCGCGTCATCGGCGTCATCGACGTCGCCAGCCAGGCCGTCAACGCTTTCACCGCCGGCGACGAACGCCTGTTGATCACCGTCGCCGGCCAGCTGGCCACGGCCGTCGAGAAGCAGCGGCTCCTGGAAACGGAGCGGCAGCAGCGCGTCCTGGCGGAGGCGCTGCGCGATGTCGGCCTGGGCCTGACGCTGGAGACCGAGCTGGAGGTGATGCTGGACCGCCTGCTGGGCCATATCGCCCGGGTGGTGCCGTACGACGCCGCCTGCGTCCTGCTGGTGGACGACGACGGGGTCACGCATACGGCCGGGGTCCGCGGTTACGAGCGCTTCGACGCTTCGGTCGCCGAGTTTGTGCGCGCTCAGCGTTTGGCGGTGCTGGCGACTCCCAATCTGCGGCGCATGGCCGAGACCGGCCAGCCCGTCGTCATCCCGGATGTGGCCGAGGACCCCGGCTGGGTCTCCACGCCGGCCAAGGCCTGGCTGCGCTCGTGGGTGGGGGCGCCGGTCATCGTCCGGGGGCGCTGCCTGGCGTTCCTGTCGCTGGACAAAGCCGAGCCCGGCTTCTACGGGCCTGATCACGCGCAGCGCCTGGCGGCTTTCTCCAGCTACGCGGCGCTCGCGCTTCAGAACGTCCGGCTGTTCGAGGCCGCCAAGCAGCAGGCGGCCGAGCTCGACGCGGTGCGCACCGCCAGCCTCAGCCTGACCTCCAGCCTCAACGTGCGCGAGGTGCTCCACGCCATTCTGCGGAGCACCCTGGCCCTCTTGCCCGGCGTCCAGGACGCGCATATCTTCCTGTACCACAATGACCGGCTGGAATTCGGCGCCGTCCTGTGGTCCGACGGGCGCTTGGCCCAGCCGTACGAGCCGCGCCGGGATGGGCTGACCTACACCGTGGCGCGCACCGGCGAGCCGATCGTCGTGCCGGACATGCGCGCTCATCCGCTGTTCGCCAACGCGCCGGCGGCCTGGCGGGGAGCCATCATCGGGCTGCCGTTGAAGATCGGGGCGCGTGTGGTCGGGGTGATGAACGTCGCCTACCCCGAGCCGCGCCGCTTCACGGAGGGCGAGCAGCGCATCCTGCAGTTGCTGGGCGAGCAGGCCGCCGCCGCCATCGAGAATGCGCGCCTGTTCGACGCCACGCGCCGGCAGGTGGATGAGCTTACCGTCCTGCATGCCGTGGCGCTGGCCGGCGCCGAAAGCATCGACCTGGACACGCTGCTGGGGCGCGTCACGCGCCGCCTCGGCGAGGTCCTCGGGGCGCGCCATTTCGGCGTATTCTTGCTGGACAAGAGCGGGCTGGTCCTGCACCCCCACGCCTCCTTCCGGGGCGCCCGCACGAACCAGGTTTTGTTCGGCGAGGGCATCATCGGGCTGACGGCCAGCACCGCGCGCCCGTACCGCCTCTCGGACGTCACCCAGGAGCCGGCTTATCTTCCCCTCCACCCCGGCACCCTGTCCCAGTTGACGATGCCGCTTAAGGCCAACGACCGCGTCATCGGCGTGATCGACGCCGAGAGCGAGCGCCGCGGCGCGTTCAGCGAGGACGACGAGCGCCTGCTGGCGACCGTGGCCGGCCAGCTGGCCACCGCCATCGAGAAGGCGCGCCTGTTCGAGGCCGAGCACCGGGCCCGCGAGCAGGCCGAGACGCTGCGCGATGTGGCCGGCCTGCTCAGCACGACGCTCGACCGCGACCGGTTGCTCGGCCTCATCCTCGATCAGCTGGCGCGTCTGGTGAAGTATGAGAGCGCGTCAATCATGCTCCTGACGGAGGAGGGCCTCACCATCGCCGCCCAGCGCGGTTTTCGCGTCCCGGCCCAGCAATTCCAGCCGGTCGATCTGCTGCGCCTCGAGCATATCCGCGCGGTCCTGGACGACCGCCAGCCGATGCTGATCCTGGACACCCACTCGGACTCGCGCTGGCGCAGCCTGCCGGGCGCCGAGTACATCCGCTGCTGGCTGGGGGTGCCGCTGGTGGCCAAGGACCAGCCGATCGGCCTGTTGAACCTGGACGGCGACCGGCCGGGCAGCTACTCGCCGCACGACGCCGAGGTGGCGCTGGCGCTGGCCAGCCAGGCGGCCGTCGCCCTGGAGCGCCTGCGCCTGCTGGAGGCCGCCCAGCAGCATGAACGCGAGCTGGCCATCCTGCTCGGCCTCGCGCGGGCCGTGTCCTCCAGCCTGGACCTGCAGGCGATCCTGGAGCAGGTCAGCGTCTCCCTGACGAACACCCTGCGGGTGGAAGCGTGCGTCGTTTCCACCTATGACCCCGCGACGCGCACCGTCAAAACCATCAGCTGGCACGTGGTCAACTCCCTGCCGGGCGAGGTGGTCCACGGCGCGTTTGACCTGGAGGCCTACCCGCTGACGGCGCACGTCATCGACCAGGACAACGTCTGCGTGGTGCGCGTCGACGAACCCTGGGCCGACCCGGCCGAACTGGAGCTCCTCAAGCGCATCGGCTACGGCGTGCTGCTCATGCTCTCGGTGCGGGCCAGCGGCCGGCCGGTGGGCCTGCTGGAGCTGTACTCGGCCGATCCGGCCCGGCAATTCACCGAGGCCGACCTGCGCCTGGCGCGCGCCATCGCCGACCAGACCGGCGTGGCCATGGAGAACGCGCGCCTGTTCCAGGCGGAACGCGAGCAGCGCGAGCTGGCCGAAGCCCTGCGCGCCGCCGCCGCCAGTTTGAGCGCCAGCCTGGACCTGGACGCCGTGCTCGACCGGCTCCTGGATCAGATCGCGAGCGTGGTGCCGTACGACGCCGCCAGCCTGTTGCTGGTGGACCGCCTGACCCAGCAGGCCTGGGTGGCGCGCCATCGCGGCTTCGAGCGCTTCGGCCCGGAGACCCTCGCCGCCGTGCAGGGCCTGCGGCTGGAGGTCGCGACGACCGCGAATCTGCGCCAGATGGTGGAGACCGGCCAGGCCTTCGTCATCTCCGATCTGAAAGCGTACCCCGGCTGGGTCCAGATCGAGGCCCTCAGCCACTTCCAGTCCTGGGCGGGGACGCCGGTCGTGGCTCAGGGGAATGTCGTGGCCTTCATCAGCCTGGACAAGGTCCAGACGGATTTCTATCAGCCGGAACACGCCCGGCGCCTGGCCGCTTTCGCCGGTCAGGCCGCCCTGGCGCTGCAGAACGCGCGCCTGTTTGAGGCCGAACGCCGCCGGGTGGCCGCGCTGACCACCCTGCACGACGTCGGCCTGGAAATGAGCGTCCGCGCCCGGCTGGATTTGCCGTCGCTGCTGGAGACGCTGGTCTCAGGCGCGGTCCGCCTGCTGGAGACCCAGGCCGCCGCCTATTACGCGCTGGACGCCACGACCGAGGTCTTGAGCGTGGCGGCCACCCATCGACTGCCGCCGGGCGGCCCGCCGCAGCGGGTGGCGGTTGGCGAGGATGTCCCCGGCCGGGTGGCCCAGACCGGGGAGACGCTGGTGGTCGGCGATTACGCCCCGCCGGACGGCGCGGGGCCGAGCGTGGTCCACTCGCTGCTGGGGGTGCCCATCCTGTGGCAGGGCCAGTTGCTCGGCGTGCTGCTCGTGCTGGACGAGCGCCGGCATCGCTTCGATGACGCCGATGTGGACGTGGCGCGTCTGTTCGCCGACCGCGCCGCCATCGCCATCGAGAACGTCCGCCTGTACACCGCGCTCGAAAAAGAGCGACAGCGGCTGGAGCTGCTGCTCAACCTGAGCCAGAGCCTGGCCTCCACCCTCAACCCGCAGGAGGTGGCGCTGCGCGCGCTGGAAGTGATGCGGGCCGCCATCGGGGCGACCAGGGCCGTGCTCTATCTCAGCGAGCCGGGGGGCGCGGCGGTGCGCCTGGCGCGCGTCTCGGGCTACGCGGCGCTGTCGGCCGAGGCCGTGGCCCAGCGCGTGCCGCTCGGCCACGGCGTGGTGGGCTACGCCGCCCAGCAGCGCCGGCCGCTGGCGGTGCCGGACGTGAGCCGGGACGCGCGCTGGGTGCCCTTCCCCGAGCTGGACGACGGCATCCGCTCGGCCGTCATCGTGCCGCTGCTGGCCGGCGATGAGCTGATCGGCGTGCTCAGCCTGCTGGGCGACCGCGAGCGCTTTTATCAGGATGAGCATGTGCCGCTGTTGACGGCGGCCGCCGTGTCGGTGGCGCTGGCGCTGCAAAACGCCGGCCTGTTCGAGGCCGAAGCCGGCCGCGTCCATTACCTGACCGTGCTCAACGAGATGACGCGCGCCGCCGTGACCACCGACGCGCTCCCGACGCTCCTGCAGATCATGGCCGATCGGCTGGGCGAGCTGACCGGGGCCGACGCCTGCTATCTGACGCTGTGGGATGAGGCCCATCAGCGCACCATCCCGGCGGCGGCCTATGGGCCGCTGCGCGGCGTGTACGCCCAGCGCTTCAACCCGGCGCCGGGCGCCGTGACCCTGACCCGCTCAGTGCTGGAGGCCGGCCGCGTGCTGGTGGTGGACGATATCCACGCCACGCCCTACCTCGACCCGACGCTGGTGGTCGGCCTGCCGACCGAGACCCAGCTGGGGCTGCCGCTCATCGCCGGCGACCGGCGCCTGGGCGCCGCCATCATCGCCTTCCGGCCGCCTCATCACTTCACCCCGGACGAGATTCAACGCGGCGAGCAGGCCGCCGGCCAGATCGCGCTCGCCATCGCGCGCGCGCGCCTGTTCGACGAGACGCGGCGTCACGCCGACGAGCTGGCGATTGCCAGTGATCTGTTGCGCCAGTTAAGCATCGTGCCCAGCATCCCCGGCCACTTCCCGGCGCTGGCGGCCGGCCTGGCGCGCCTCACGCAGTGCCGGCATGCCCTCATGGCGTTGCTCGCCGAGGAGGGTAAATCGTTCCGCCTGATCGGCCTGGACGAGAGCCTGGCCGGCCTGGAGCCGGCGCCGCGCGCCGCGCTGGAGCGCGGCCTGGTGTCGGAGACGATCCTGGCCGGCCAGCCGGAACACGTCGCCGACGTCCCGGCCTCCGATCTGGCGGTGGACAGGGCGCTGGCGGCGCTGGACGTGCAAGCGCGGGTCACGCTGCCGTTGCAGGCGGGCTCGCGCGTCATCGGGGCGCTGGCGCTGCTGTGGACGGAGCCGGACGGTTACCGGGCGACTAACTTCACGCTGCTGGGCCAGCTCACGGACGCGCTGGCGCTGGCCGTCGAGAAGGAGCGCCTGCTCGAGGAGACGTTGCAGCGCACGGCCGATCTGGAGGCCCTCAACGAGATCTCGGCCGCGTTGCGGACCGTGGAGGCCACCCCGCAGATCCTCGACCTGCTGGTGGATCGCAGTCGCGCGTTCTTCCGGGCGGAGACCAGCGTCATCCTGGTGCCGGACGCCGACGAGCGCAGCCTGGTCTATGTCCGGTCGCAGAATATCCATGAAGACGCTTTGAGCGAGCGCTTGCCGCTGGACAACTCCATCGCCGGGCATGTCTTCCGCACCGGGCGGCCCTACCGCACGGCGGACCTGTGGCGGGACCCGCTCGCCCACCGGGCGACGACGGTAGAGCTTTTCGGCCCCGAGCCTCTGGCGCGGCCGGCGCTCTACGCTCCCCTGCGGTCGGGCGACGCCGTCAGCGGCGTCCTGGCCATCACCGCGGTCGCGCCGCGGGTCTTCACCGACGCCGACCTGCGCCTGCTCAACACCATCGCCGAGGTGGGCGGGAACGCCCTGCAACGCGCGCGTGTGCTGGAGACCCTGGAGCAGCGCGTGGCCGAGCGCACGCGCGAGCTGGCGCGGGCCAACGAACAGCTCAAAGAGCTGGACCAGCTCAAGGACCAGTTCGTCTCGAATGTCTCGCACGAGCTGCGCACGCCGCTGACGGCCATCAAGCTCCACCTGGGCCTGCTCGAACGGCGCGGCGCGGACGTGCTG
>Ga0101944_10002816_pt1 | contig 26499 bp, 17 predicted proteins | sample DewCreD2012metaG_FD_75245 | JGI IMG/M metagenome (GOLD analysis project Ga0101944, IMG submission 75245) | Hot spring sediment bacterial and archeal communities from British Columbia, Canada, to study Microbial Dark Matter (Phase II) - Dewar... ... | reverse complement strand
TTTGAATTCAATCCCCCTGCTAAATAAGGTAATAAGGTAGATGATTTTTATTGATTATTATTACTAAGGTTTCAATTACTTTATATTAACAAAATTTGAAGAAGCTTAATATAAAAATCTTATTTTCATAAAATCTTAGTAACGATATCCATCTCGGAAACTGCTAACCTTATTACCTTATCTTTTTTCATAAAAATTATTTTGGACAGATGTGAATGCTTAGATTTTTCTTACAATCATATCATTCTTTCAGGATTTTTACCAATAAATAGATTTTGCTTTCGACAATTTTTGATTTTTTACCAACATAAATTTATCTAATTCTTTATATTATGTCCAGAACAGTTCTTATTCAAAAGATAAAAAAATAAGGTTAATTTTTTCCTTAGTGGATAATTTTACTAAGGTTTTAGAAAAATAAATTTTTCACGTTAAATCATTTGTAACTTTATTAATATTCTATGAAAAACCTTAGTAACTTAGTAACAAAAAATCAATGAAATCTATTACCGTATTAGTTTAATCTAAAGAGGGATTGAACTTAAATTGAAATGAAGCTCGTTGAATCAGAAAATTATCTGCTTTTTATATTGTTTTTCATTTATTTGGAAAGTAGTGTCAAAAACTCATTATTATGGAAAATATTCATAATTATTTGGGTTATTCTGGAAAATATTCATAATTTTATGACAGAATTTTAATTATAGTGGAAAAAAAATAACCTGTTCGGCAAATAAAATGGAGACGAAATGAGTGAAATAATATTTGCTTCATCAGACCCAAAAGAATGGTATAGAATCTCTAAAATGCTTAAAGAGAAAAAAATTCGGAAGATTGCTCCAAGAATTTATTCGACAAATTTTGAAGAAACACCATCTGAAATTATCAAAAGAAACATTTTTGAGATATTAGGAAATCTATATCCTAATGCTGTTTTAAGTCATCGCTCTGCTTTTGAATTTAAACCAACATCTTCAAATAAATTATTTGTTACATATAAATACACAAAAAAAATAAAGTTACCAGGTATCACTATAAATTTTTTAGAAGGTAAAGGTCCGATTGAAGGTGATAATAAATTGATAGGGGAGCTATATGTTGCTTCAGAAGCCAGAAGATTTTTGGAAAATCTTCAAATTACAAAAAAGACTGGTTCCGATTCTAAAACTTTGGGTATCCCTCTGATAGAAGAAAAACTCGATGATATTCTTAGAATAAAAGGTAAAGAAGGTTTAAATAGTTTACGTGATAAGGCAAGAGAATTATCAAAAATTTTGAATATGGAAAGAGAATATGAACTATTAAATATAATCATTGGTGCTTTATTTACAACGAAGCCATCAAAAATTCTGAAATCTGATCTTGCAATTTCTCGTTCAATAGGTCTTCCATATGATAGGCATAGAATTGAAATTTTTGAGATACTCTTCAATTATCTTCATAACAAAGTATTCCAAGAACGTCCTGAAAATAACTTAACCCCAAACTCATTTAGAAACTTTGCTTTCTTCGAAGCTTACTTTTCAAATTACATAGAAGGTACAGTGTTTGAAGTATCCGAAGCAAAAAAAATTGTTGATACCGGTGTTCCAATTCCTTCACGTAGTGGCGATTCACACGATGTTCTAGGAACTTATCGCTTGGTTTCCAACAGAAACGAAATGAAAAATATTCCAAAAGATGAAAACGAATTTTTATCAATATTGCAAGCGAGACATAAAATTTTGCTTTCCGCTCGTACTGATAAACATCCTGGTGAATTTAAAGTAAAAAATAATAGAGCTGGTGATACGCACTTTGTAGATTTTAAACTCGTTCGTGGTACACTTACTCGCAGTTTTATTTATTATAAAATTTTAACAGATGCATTTGCACGCGCAGCTTATATGATGTTTATTGTAAGTGAAGTACATCCATTTGAAGATGGCAATGGAAGAATTGCCCGCGTTATGATGAACGCCGAACTAGTAAATCGAAATCAATGTAAAATAATTATTCCAACAGTCTATCGTGAAGATTATTTACTAACATTAAAAAAACTGACTCGTGACAAAGACCCTGTTCCTTATGTCGAAATGCTTTCTAAAGCATATAAGTTCAGTTCATATCTTAATAATGAAAGCTATGAGGAACTATATAAATACCTCGAATCGCACAATGCGTTTTTCGAACCTGATGAAGGAAAGCATCTGATTATTGATTAAAATGTAGAATGTATTAATTCGTTTTAGCCGTTTATAAAAACTCAATTATTAAAAGACGATAAACATCGAGTATTATTCATATTTGAAAAAAGCCATTTTATATCTTGAGCGAGCTTTTTAACGTAAACCCGGAAGGACTCTCCGCCAAAAGCGGATCAGACTCTGGCTGAAAACATATTTTTGGTACACCCGGAAGGACTCGAACCTTCAACCTTCTGATCCGTAGTCAGATGCTCTATCCAATTAAGCTACGGGTGCAAGACAATTAAAAATTAACAATTAACAATGAACAATTAACAATTAACAATTAACAATATAGAATTCTGTATGCAAAAATAATATTTTTTTATTCAAGTATCAGAATACTAAACCGTTTTTCTGAAAAGTTTTTGTATTAAGATTTTGAATAAATCCATTTATAACTGAAAATTCAATCTTACCATTTTTCTTTAATATAAAAGTTGGATTGTTACCTATTTTTATGGAGAAATCAATTCTATTTTTCTCAGTAATAAGATTAAAGGGCAAATAGGAAATAGGTTCCTTTATATTTCTAAAGAGAATATTTGTATAACCTTTTTTAAGAAGTTCAAAAAAATCAGCTTTCTTAATTTCTTTTAAATTTGCAAAATCTTTAGTTAAAGTTTTACCAGAGTCTAATTGATAACCACTGAAATCATAATCTTCAATTCCATAAAAAGTTGATAAATCGCCGATATTTTCAATTCGTGCCTTTCTGTAAAAACCAAAATTATCATTAAAAATTTCATCATAATTTATAGCCAAATCAATTTTATAATTAATCCCATTGTTACTTATGGTTAAATTTCTAAAAATCAAATCATATAATCTTTCTTCGTTAAATGGTATTGAATTATAAATGTTCTCATCAAAATTTTTATATGAATTATCACAAATTTGTTTGAAAGCTGAAATGAGTAAAATGAAGTTCAATTTTCTTATAAATTGCTTTTCCTGATCATCTTTCCATCCGCCGGATTCTACCAGAATAGTGCTTGTTCCTTTCTTCTGAAAATTATCACCAAAAGCCCTTGGTTCGTAGTCATCGGAGTACTTTGATATATGACCAGGAATATATTTGTTGAGTAATTCATACAATCCACTAATAAGTTTTATTGAATTTAATCTTATATCATTAATTGATTTTTCATAGTCAAAGGGTGGAGCGAGGAATGATATTGTTGCTTGTTTGAATGAATTACCTACCGAATATCTTGGTGTCTGGTCGTGTAAATTAAAACCAAAGTCAGCTTTAATTGAATCAAAAACTTCCATCAATAATTTACCTTCTGGAGTTTCGAGTCTGTTAGCATCTCGGTTGATATCAATCATCATTGCGTTTCTTCTCATAAATTTATCGGCTCCATCGGGATTAACCATTGGCATAAAATAGATTGTAGAATTTTGAAGTATTAGTTGTTTTACATCATTATAAAAAGTTGTATCTATGAAAAAGTTAAAAATATCAAAAAGTGCAGCAGTGGCTGTGGGTTCATCTCCGTGCATTTGAGACCAAAGAAAGATTTTCTTCTTACCGTTACCTATCTTTAATAGAAATATTTCTTTCCCTTCAAACGATTTTCCAACTTCCTGAACTTGGAAAATGTTTCTATGTCTTAAATTCTCAATAAGGCTAACTATGTCTTTATGTTTGAAAAACCTGTTTTTAATACTTTTCTCTTTGAAAAATTCGTAATTATGATACAAACTTTGTTCGAAATTGAAGTTTTGTGACATTATTATTCCATTTATGAAAATAATTATTAGAATTATTTTAATTTTGTGCATAACATAAAATGATTATTTAGACATCAAAAAATACTATGGCAACAGGTAAACTGAAAATCGGAGATTTACTCCCAGAATTTAATCTTAAAAATATTGATGGGAAGTTTTATTCTTCAAAAGAATTTTCAACTGAAAATAATGTAGAAGCATTGATTATAATTTTCAGTTGTAATCATTGTCCTTACGTCAAAGCTTATGAAGATAGAATTATTTCAATACAAAAAGATTATTATCACAAGGGAGTGAGGGTAATTGCAATAAATTCCAATGATGAAGTTAATTATCCGGAAGATTCTTTTGATGAGATGATTAAAAGGAGTAACGAAAAGAATTTTAACTTTCTTTATTTAAGAGATGATACTCAGGAGACAGCAAAAGCGTTTGGGGCTACCCACACTCCTGAAGTTTTTCTTTTCAACAGAGGACATAAACTTGTTTATTATGGAAAAATTGATGACAATTGGCAGAATCCTGAGGATGTTAAAATAAATTATCTAAGAAATGCATTAGATGAGTGTCTATCAGGAAAAGAAATACAGTTTCCTGAAACTTATTCAATTGGTTGCACAATCAAATGGAAAAAATAATATTGTTCTTGAGTAAAATATGAAGATTTTTCTGTGTCAGCTTAATCCAATAGTTGGGGCATTAGAATATAATTTCCAAAAAATTATTGATGGATATAAAAAAGGAATTGAACTTGGTGCAGATTTAGTTGCATTTCCTGAACTTTTTCTTATCGGCTATCCACCACAAGATCTTGTCGAAAAAAAAGAATTCAGAGAAACCGTGAAAAAATATATTAACCAAATTGCCTCCGTAACTAATTCAACAGGACTTCTTTTCGGTGCAATTACCGAAGATGATGATAATATAGGTACTGATATTCATAATTCTGCAATTCTCTGTTCTGATGGAAAAGTGCAATTCGTTCAACACAAAACTCTCATTCCTAATTATGATGTTTTTGACGAAATGAGATATTTTGACTCTTCAAAAGAAGTTAAGGTTTTTGAATTTAAGAATGAAAAGTTAGGTATTTCAGTTTGTGAAGATATTTGGAATGATGCTGATTATTGGTACAAACGAAGATATACAAAAGACCCTGTGAATGATTTAATAAAACAGGGAGCAACTATTCTGATAAATATTTCTGCAAGTCCTTATTCTTATGGAAAACGAACCAACCGAAAAGATATGCTTTCCTCTCTTTGCAGAAATGATAATCTTCCTCTTGTTTATTGTTGTTGTGTTGCGGGACAAACAGAGTTGATTTTTGATGGTGGAAGTATGTGTTTTGATAAAAACGGTAAACTTGTCAAACTCGGGAAATCGTTTGAAGAAGATTTTATTTTATTTGATACTGATGTTTCCTATGAAGAAATAATTACTTGTGAATCATATTTTGAAGAAGAAGTTTATAACGCATTAGTTTTCGGACTGAAAGAATATTGTCGAAAACAAAAATTTAATAAAGTTGTTCTTGGTTTAAGTGGAGGCATTGACTCTGCGTTAGTAACAGTAATTGCCGCTGATGCACTTGGAAGTAAAAATGTCAAAGTGCTTCTTCTTCCATCAAAATATTCCAGTGATGGAAGTATTATTGATTCAATAAAACTTTGTGATAATCTTGGTGTTGAATACCAACAAATTTCTATTCAAGAGATTGTGGAAATTTCATTAAAACAATTTTCAGAAAGCGGGTTAAGTTATAATTCAATTGCTGAAGAAAATATTCAAGCAAGAATTCGTGGAAATTTATTGATGGCTTACTCAAATAGTTATGGAAATTTGCTTTTATCAACTGGCAATAAATCAGAATTAGCAGTTGGTTATACAACCCTTTATGGAGATATGTGTGGTGCGTTATCCGTAATTGGAGATATTTATAAAACTGATGTTTACAGACTTTCGACTTATATAAACAGAGAAAAAGAGATTATACCAAAAGAAATAATAAACAAACCCCCATCAGCAGAATTAAGACACAATCAAAAAGATCAGGATACGCTGCCTCCGTATGATATTTTAGATAGAATATTAAGAATGTATTTGGAAGAGAACAAAGAAGAAAAAGAAATAAGTGAACTAATTGGTAACGCTGAATTAACAAGACGAGTACTAAAAATGGTTGACAATAATGAATTCAAAAGAAAACAAGCTCCTCCTGTTTTAAGAGTTTCGCAAAAAGCATTTGGCTATGGAAGAAGGTATCCGATTGTTCAAGCCTGGCGAACTTAAAATTTTGAAACGATTGATTTTTATTTTAATCAAACACAAGAATAAATTAAAATTCAGGAAACATTATGATTAAAAACACATTAAAAATATCATTATTTTTTTTATTAACCTTTCAAATCTTTGCTCAATTACCTAATAATGAAAATATAGTTAGAATAAAATCATACTCATCATTAGATAAAGCGGTGGCTGGGACAGAATTATTGCTTGCTTTAGAAATTGAAATCGAGGAAAGTTGGCATATAAATTCTGATTCGCCTAAAGATGAATTTTTAGTCCCAACAAATATTTCAGTTTCAGGCAATGAAAATATCGAAATGATAAAAGTTGCTTATCCTCCTGCAAAAGAATATAAATTTGATTTTTCAGAACAACCCGTTCTTGTTTGGGAAGGAAAGTTTTTTATTCCATTGAAAATTAAATTTTCTGAAAATGCGAATTTGGGTTTAAATAATTTGATTATAACACTTGATTATCAAGCTTGCAACAATATTACTTGTTTAGCTCCGACAGCAGTAAGTGATACTCTCCAAATTGAAATCGTAAACAAACAAACACCGATAAATCAAATCAATCAGGAAATTTTTTCAAATTTAGATTTAAACACACTAACAGAGCCGTCTGATTCAAAAGATGATTCCTTAGCCAGTAAATTAGAAAAAAGTGGTATAGTGCTTAGTTTATTTTTAGTTTTTCTTGGTGGATTAGCACTTAATTTAACACCTTGCGTCTATCCATTGATACCAATAACTATTGGATATTTTGGTGGACAAAGCGAAGGCAAAACCTCAAGATTATTTTTGATGGGATTACTTTTTGTTTTAGGAATGGCGGTAACTTACTCAGTTGTTGGGGTTGTAACTTCACTTACAGGAGCAGTCTTTGGAGCTTTACTTCAAAATCCAATTGTCATACTAATTATAGTTGCAATTTTTATAGCTCTGTCATTAAGTATGTTTGGAGTTTATGAGTTCAAATTACCTGACTCAATTGTTGCTAAGGCAAGTGCAACTAAAACCGGATTATACGGTTCATTTTTTATGGGATTGACTATGGGAATAATTGCTGCTCCTTGCATCGGTCCTTTTGTGCTTGGTTTAGTAACTTATGTTGCCACCAAAGGTGATCCATTTTTTGGTTTCATTATGTTCTTTGTGCTTGCACTTGGATTAGGATTTCCTTATCTGTTTCTTGCAATATTTTCTGGTAAAATTAAATCACTGCCTCGTGCTGGCTTATGGATGGAAGCAGTAAAACATATCTTTGGTTTAATACTTTTAGCAATGGCAATTTATTTTGCTTTACCTCTTATTCCTAAATCAATCTCTGGATATCTTTTACCGATTTTTGGTCTTTTGGGTGCTTTATATTTGTTATTTTTTGATAAAGCTGCTAACAGTGTCAAAGGGTTTAGAATTTTTAAGGTGATTTTCTCTTTACTTGTGATTATTGTATCTGTATATTCTTTAATTCCATCGGGTAAAAATTCTATCGCTTGGGTAAATTATTCCGAAACCGAATTATTGAAGGCTTCTGATAAAAAAGGAGTAGTAATTGATTTCTACGCAGATTGGTGCATCCCTTGTAAAGAACTTGATGCACTAACTTTTTCAGATGATAATGTGATTAAATTGTCAGAAGATTTTGTTAATCTTAAAGCTGATATGACAAAATCTGTTTCGCCTGAAGTTGAGGCATTAAGAGAAAAGTATAATATTGTTGGAGTGCCAACTGTATTAATCCTCGATTCAAAATTACAGGAAATTCACAGAATAACTGGCTTTGTAAATGCTGAAGAATTTAGCAGATATTTGAATGATGAAAGACTTAAATAATTAAATTGTTAATTCATTATTCAATGATTAGTTTTGAAACCGCAATAATTAAACTTTTTAGTGAGAAAATATGGAAAATGGTAAAGACAAAGAACTTCTTGAACTTAAAGAAGTAACAATCAGATTTGCAGGTGATTCTGGCGATGGAATGCAACTAACAGGATCACAATTTAGTGACAACACCGCTTGGGTTGGAAATGACTTAAACACTTTGCCCGATTATCCTGCCGAGATTCGTGCTCCTGCGGGTACAATTTATGGGGTTAGTGGATTCCAACTTCATTTTAGCAGTGATGACATTCACACACCGGGAGATCAACCAGATGTATTGGTTGCAATGAATCCTGCGGCGTTAAAAAAGAATTTATCTGAATTAAAATCAGGCGGAATGATCATAGTGAATTCCGATTCTTTCGATGCTAAAAATTTAAGTTTAGCAAATTACTCTTCTAATCCTTTAGAGGATGGAAGTCTAAAAGGTTTTCAGGTATTTCAGGTTCCGATTACTTCAATGACTTCACGAGCATTGGAAGGAATTAAATTAACTCCCAAGGAAGTTGCAAGGACTAAAAACTTTTTTGCACTTGGTTTAATGTATTGGTTATTTAATAGACCGTTAGATACTACAATTAATTGGATACATCAAAAGTTTGCTAAAAAACCGGAATACGTTCAAGCAAATGAAAGAGCTTTAAAAGCCGGATACGATTTTGGAGATAATACTGAAATTTTTACTTCGAGATTTGCTGTTAGTCCAGCCAACCTTCCAGCAGGAGTTTACAGAAATATATCAGGGAACGAAGCAACTGCTTTGGGATTTTTAACTGCGTCAATAAAAAGTGGGTTGCCCCTATTTTTAGGTTCATACCCGATAACACCGGCTTCAGAAATTTTACAATATCTGAGTGAATATAAAAACTTTGGTGTTAAAACTTTCCAAGCTGAAGATGAAATTGCTGGAATAACAACGGCTATTGGTGCATCCTTCGCAGGTAATCTTGCAATAACAAATACAAGTGGACCGGGACTTTCCTTAAAAAGTGAAGCGCTTGGCTTAGCTATTATGACTGAATTACCCTTAGTCGTTATTGATGTTCAACGAGGTGGACCAAGCACTGGTCTTCCTACAAAAACTGAACAAGCAGATTTACTTCAGGCGGCATTTGGCAGAAATGGAGAAGCACCTCTTTGTGTTCTTGCTGCAAGAACACCAAGTCATTGTTTCGATATGGCTCTTGAGTCTGCAAGAATTGCATTAAAATTTATGACACCAGTGATTTTATTAACAGATGGTTATATAGCCAATGGTTCAGAACCCTGGAAATTACCAAAAATGGATGAACTCCCTGAAATTCCTGTTAAATTTGTTACAGATTCAGAAGGTTATTATCCATACAATAGAAATGAAAATCTCGTTCGTCCTTGGGCTATTCCAGGAACTCCAAATCTTGAACATAGAATTGGTGGTTTGGAAAAATCTAATATTTATGGTAATGTGAGTTATGACCCAGAAAATCACGATCAAATGATAAGAATTAGAAAACAAAAAATTCAAAATATCCAAAATGATATTCCAGATTTGGAAATTGAAGGTGATTTAGATGCAGAGGTTTTAGTAGCTGGATGGGGAGGAACTTATGGTGCAATAAAAGAAGCAGTAACAAAAGCAAGAGCAAAAGGTTATAAAATTGCTCAAGTTCATTTTAATTACATTTGTCCATTTCCAAAAAATACAGGTGATGTTTTGAAACGATATAAAAAAGTTCTGATACCTGAAATAAATCTTGGACAATTAGCTTATATGATCAGAAGTGAATTTTTGATTGACGTGATTCAATACAATTTAGTCAGAGGTTTACCATTAAGAGTTAGTGGTATTTTGGATAAAATTTTAGAAGTTGCAGGAGGCAATAATGGAAAGTAAAACAGAAGTAAAAGAATTTAACTATACTGCTAAAGACTTTGCATCTGACCAGGATGTTAGATGGTGTCCGGGATGTGGAGATTATTCAATCCTTGCACAAGTTCAAAGAACTTTTCCTGAAATAATAAACAAGCCTAAAGAAAACATTGTTTGGGTTTCAGGAATCGGCTGCTCAAGCAGATTTCCATATTATATGAATACTTATGGATTTCACGGAATTCACGGAAGAGCTACTGCTATTGCAACTGGTGTAAAAGTTGCAAATCCTAATTTAGACGTTTGGGTTGCTACAGGTGATGGTGATTTATTAAGCATTGGTGGAAATCATTTCATTCACACTTGCAGAAAAAATGTTGATATCAAAATCATCCTTTTCAACAATAGAATTTATGGATTAACAAAAGGACAATATTCCCCAACCTCTTTAAAAGGTCAGGTAACTAAAACAACTCCTTATGGAAGTGTTGATTATCCATTTAATCCTCCTAAACTTGCACTTGGAGCTGAAGCAACATTTATTGCTCGCTCAATTGATAGAAATGCAAAACATCTTCAGGAAATGATTAAAAGAGCAGGATTGCACAAAGGAACAGCATTTTTAGAAGTTTTTCAGAACTGTAATATTTTTAACGATGGCGCTTTTGACTTACTCACAGATAAAGAGACTAAAGATGATCACGTTATAGAATTAAAACACGGTGAGCCTTTAGTTTTTGGAAAAAATAAAGATAAAGGTATAAGATTAGAAGGTTTCAATCCTGTTATTGTTGATTTGACGACAGGTCATTATTCAGTTAATGATCTTTGGATTCACGATGAATTTGATCCAAGTCCTGCTCGAGCATCAATTATAATGTCTTTTGACGAGAGAGCAGATTTCCCAACACCTATCGGTATATTCAGACAAATTTTCAAAGAAACTTGCGATGAAGGTATAACTCGTCAAATAAATGAAGTTAAAAAGAAAAAAGGCGAAGGGGATCTTAAACAAGTTCTTTATAGTGGAAATATCTGGGAAGTTAAATAAAAACTTCGTTTTTAGTTTAACGAATTGTCATACGATTGAATTATTGTATGACAATTCTTTTTTTATCCGATAATCTAAACTAATGATTGACTTTAAACTACTTGATGAAATCATAATTCAGAATAATTCTTTTGTTCTTACAACTCACGTTAATCCTGACGCTGATGCGATTGGTTCTGAGATTGCATTATTTAAAATATTAAAACTGTTCAAAAAAGAAGTAAGAATTATCAATCACAGCTCTACTCCATACAATCTTAAATTTTTAGACGATAATAATCTAATAGAAAAATTTATCCCTGAAATTCATTCTTCTGTGTTAATGGAATCTGACGCTATAGTTGTACTTGATTTAAATAATTTATCAAGAACAGTTTCTATGAAGGATTATATTCTAAAATCTCCTTCAAAAATAATTTGCATTGATCATCATCAAAATCCTGAGATTAAAGCAGACTATTTTTTCATTGATACTGAAGTTTCAGCTACAGCCGAGATAATTTTAGATTTTTTATTAAGCCTGCACAAAGAAATCATAAATACTGAAATAGCTGTTCCACTTTATGCAGCAATAATGACTGATACAGGTTCATTCAGATTTGAAAGGACTACTCCCAAACTTCATAGAGACATTGCTTTTTTAATTGAAAAAGGTGCAAATCCTTTCGATATATATGATAAAATTTATGATCAAAGTAAATTCAGTAAATTAAGATTATTAGGAAGATCTCTCAATTCAATTCAACTTTTGCATAACAATAAATTAGCTTATATGATAATTACTCAAAACGATTTTATTGAAACAGAGGCAGAAGAAAGTGATACAGATAATTTTGTAAATTATAATTTATCTATTGAAGGAGTTCAGTTAGGATTACTTTTCATAGAATTAAAAAATGGATTTAAGGTAAGTATCAGATCTAAAGGAGAAATAAGAGCAGATTTATTGGCAAGAAATTTTAATGGCGGTGGTCACAAAAATGCAGCAGGTGCAAGGTTTTATGATCAAAAAATGGATCAAAAAATTATAAATAAGATTCTTGAAAATTCTATAGATTATCTAAAGTCAATTGGAGAATAATATGTTTGAACTAAACTTCCATTCAGGTAAAAAAAAAATAACCTATGGTAACTTATCTGTTGTAATAAGATTTCTTGTTGATGATAATTATCTAAAGAAAAACTTTACAAACCTTGAAAAAATTTACAACCTAAATCTTTCTGATTTACATAGAGAAAATTTTTTGTCAAAAGAAATTAACCAGCTTAGAGTATCTACGCATACAAGTAAACCCGATGAAATAATCATTAAAAAAATAAAGGTTGATGAAAAATTTGATGCCGATTATTTCAGAAATTATTTCTCGGAGACTATTCAAAAAATCAAAACCGAAAAATTAAATTCCATTCACCTCTTCGTTCCAAATTTTACAGACTTCAAAAAATATTTTGAAGATGAATTATACCTTATCCAAACAATAATTGAAGGAATTTATCTGGGTAATTATTCATTTGATAAATATAAATCTGAAAAAAGCAGCTATAAAAAAATCGAAATATTTTTATACTCAGAAAATGAAGAAGCAGTAAAGAAGACAATTCAAAGAACAAGTGCTTTGATGAACGCAGTTTATTTTGCTCGCGATTTACAAAACGAACCAAGTAATGAACTTACCCCTGAAATATTTACAAAGCTGGTTAGATCTGAAGCCATAAATAGAAATATTAAAGTAACTATTTTTGACGAGAAAGAGATTGAAAGAAGAAAAATGTTTGGTTTACTTTCTGTTGGAAAAGGCAGCATAAACAAACCAAGATTTATGATTCTCGAATACAAACCACAAGTTAAAAAGAATAAAAAATCTAAACTGAATAAAATTGCATTAGTTGGAAAGGGAATGACCTTTGACTCAGGAGGAATTTCATTAAAGCCTTCAAAATCAATGGGCGAAATGAAAAACGATATGGCAGGAGCTGCTGTAGTTGCTGCGAGCCTATTAGCAGCTGCGGATAATAAAATTCCTGTTAATCTTTTTGGAATTATTCCACTTGCAGAAAATATGCCTTCGGGGTCGGCATTTAAGCCGGGTGATGTGATAAGAACATCATCTGGTAAAACAATAGAAATAGAAGATACAGATGCAGAGGGTAGAGTAATTTTATCCGATGCACTCGACTATGCTTCTAAATTGAAACCAGACCAAATTATTGATTTCGCAACTTTAACTGGTTCTTGCGTAGTTGCTTTGGGTGAATTTGTTGCGGGATTATTCTCTAATAGTGATGAATTAGCTAATCATATTTATCAAAGCGGATTAAAAACTTATGAAAGAGTTTGGCGATTACCAATTTGGGATGATTACTTTAAATTGATTGAAAGTGAAATTGCAGACGTTAAAAACTTAGGCAATAGATGGGCAGGAGCAATTACTGCAGCCAAGTTTTTAGAGAAATTTGTTGATAAAAAAATCAAGTGGGCTCATCTTGATATTGCAGGTCCATCTATTCATCATAATTTTCGTTCCTATACGAATAAATATATGACTGCTTTTGGTGTAAGATTAGTTTATGACTATTTGAATAGAATAACAAAATGATTGTTAAATTGATGTCATACTTTTAATTAAAAATTATAACCGAGAAAAATTATTCTATGGTCGGCAGGCAGATTCAACATTACAAAATAATATCAGAGTTGGGCGAAGGTGGAATGGGAAAAGTTTATAAAGCCTTTGATACCAAATTAGAACGTTTTGTTGCTATTAAATTTCTGAACCCAAGTTTACTAAAAGATTCTTTATTCCTTGACAGATTCAGAACTGAAGGTAAAAATCACGCAAAGCTTTCTCATCCGAATATTGTAATGGTTTATGGTTTTATCGAATATGGTGAACTAATTGGACTGATAATCGAGTACGTAGAAGGAGTAACAATTGAACATTTGATAGAAAAATACAAAAGACTAAATCTTATCTATTCATTAAAAATTATTCGACAGGTATTAATAGCTTTAGAATATGCTCACTCAAAAGGATTGATTCATCGTGATATAAAACCTTCTAATATTATCATTGACCAAAATGGTATAGCAAAACTGATGGATTTTGGTATTTCGAAATCTGTTCATTCAAAAACGGATTTAACAAGAATGGGCAGAAATGTTGGCACTGTTCTTTATATGAGTCCTGAACAAATAAATAATCAGCAATCAACTGCCAAAACGGATTTATATTCGCTTGCGATCACATTATATGAAATGCTAAACGGAACTCCACCATACTACTATGACAACGAATTTAAAATTTATGAAGCACATTTAAAGAACATTCCGAACAGATTATCAAATAAATTTCCGGATATTCCTCCCGAAGTTGATGACCTGATATTATCTGCAATGAATAAGTCTTCATCGGTTAACTATTCTTCCTGCTTTGAATTTAGAAAAGCCGTTGAAGAGTTGATTTTCTCTTTGCCAGTGAGGATAAATCAGATTACCGCAACATCAGATAATAACAGAAAAGAAGTTAAACGATTTGGCAGAGGGATATTAGTTCCTTTATTTATTATTTTATCCTTTATTTCTCTTGCTGGTTTATCGTATCTTTTCGTAAAAAATTATCTACCACGAGATGATGAAAAAGTTATAGAAAAATCTATGAATTTTAATACCTTGAAATCTAATCCGAAAAGTGAATGGCAAAAATTAGAAGTAAACACTGAAGGAAATCTGACTGATATTCTGATACATAATAATAAATTTTATTTATCTGATGATTACGGTAATATTTTTCAAAATGATGAAAATTTTTTGTTCAGTTCTGGAACAAAGCTAAACATTAATGGAATAAATAGAATTTTAAGTTATAAAGATGCATTGATAGTTTTAGGAAATGACGGAAAAGTAGAAATAACCTCCAAGGATCTCAAAACATTAAGAGTAATTGAAATTTCAAATGAGAGTATTTTGAGTGCTGATATTTATAGAGATAAAATGATTTTTTGTGGTGGTAATGGATTAGTTGGTATTCTCAATTTAGAATCTTATAACTTTAGTTTATTTACTAATGTACCAAAGGTTGATTTCTTTGATATAAAATTTATTTCTGAGAATAAATTTATTGCAGTTGGAATTGATGGAATTATGCTTCAATCTGATGATGCTGGTAAAAATTGGTCAATAAACAGACTTTCAACAAATTATCTTAAGAGAATTGTAATTCATCCTAACAGAGATTTAATTTATTTGGCAGGTGCTTTGGGCACTGTTTTTTATTCTCAGAATAAAGGTCCTGATTGGGAAGAAATCAAATTAAAAGTTACTTCTCCAATTAACGATATTTTATTTTTTGATATAAAAAACTTTTATGCTGTGAATTCTAATGGAGATTTTATTTATTCAAATGACGGGGGAAGTAGTTGGAAAATTGTAAAAACTGAATATTACATTCCATTGAATAGAATTACTACTGATGGTAAAAATCTTTACATAATAGGAAACAACGGTTTGTTGTTGAAAAAAAATATTTAGGAATAAGAATGGACAAGTTTGTAATTAACGGTGGTAAAAAATTGAATGGTAAAGTTTCTGTCAGTGGAGCGAAAAATGCTTCTTTAGCTCTGATGCCAGCGGTTCTCCTTACATCTGGAATATCGAGATTATCAAACACACCAAGATTAAACGATGTCTTTACGATGATTAAACTACTATCTCAGATGGGTATTACAAGTGAATTTAAGAATGATGAATTAGTACTTAATTCCACTGAGATAAAATCTTTTGAAGCTCCTTATGAACTTGTAAAAAAAATGCGTGCTTCGATTTACGTTTTAGGTCCTTTACTTTCAAGATATGGTTATGCAAAAGTATCTCTACCTGGCGGATGTGCGTGGGGACCAAGACCTATCAATTTACACTTAATGGCTCTTCAGAAAATGGGTGGTCAAATCGAATTGGAACAAGGTTATATAATTGCAAAAGCAAAAAGACTTGAAGGTGCAAAAATTAGTTTTGATATTCCGTCAGTCGGTGCAACAGGAAATACTTTAATGGCGGCAGTATTAGCAAAAGGAACAACAGTGATTAACAACGCTGCCTGTGAACCTGAAATAACCAACCTCGCTGATTTTCTAATTAAAATGGGAGCGAAAATTAATGGCATCGGCACTTCAATTTTGGAGATAGAGGGAGTTGAGGAACTTAAAGCAACTGAGATTAATACCATTCCTGATAGAATTGAGGCAGGAACTCTACTAATTGCTGCAGCAATTACAAAAGGTTCGATAGAATTAGTCAATGCTAATGAACATCACATTTATTCTATTTTATCTAAACTTGAAGAAGCTGGTGTTAAAATAATAAACGATAAAGATACAATTAAAATAGATGCCGCTGATTCAGAAATTCAGTCAGTTGATGTTTCAACTTCTGTTTTTCCAGGTTTTCCGACGGATATGCAAGCACAATGGATAGCTTTAATGACTCTTGCCAATGGAACTTCTAATGTGACAGATACTATCTATTACGATAGATTTAATCACGTACCTGAACTTGTGAGATTGGGAGCTGATATTGTAGTCAATGAAAATACTGCAAGAGTTGTTGGTGTGAAAAAATTAATTGGAGCTAAAGTAATGTCAACAGATTTAAGAGCAAGTGCATCACTTGTGCTTGCAGGATTGGCAGCTAAAGGAATAACAGAAGTTCTTAGAGTTTACCATTTAGATCGAGGATATCAAAGAATTGAAGAAAAATTAAATTCTTTAGGAGCCGATATTCAAAGAGTTCAAAGCAGTGAGTATTAAGAATTCTTTTCTAAACAATAAACTGTTTTTACTTTTAGTTTCATTTACTGTTCTGGTAAATTATCTTTTATTAAACTTACCTTTATTCAAAGAATTCAGTTATGAATTTGCTTCGCTAAATGCACTTCTATTTTTTATAACTGTTCCAGTTTTAGTCTTTCATAATAAGAAGAAAGGTGAGGAATCAGCTCCAAAATATTTCCAAATAATTCTTTTAATACTCACACCTTTAATTGTTGTTTTAATCAGTCTTTTATTTATTAAAATCTGTTCATTTTTAGATGGATTTTTTTTCTTTCTGATAATTGCTTTAGTTTCCAGTGTCATAGCTTTTTTCTTAGCAGAAATTATTTATTTTATTTCTCCTAAAAGACCATATTTATTTCTTATCATCTCTCTAATAATTCTTATTTCTATTCCAATCATTGAGCTTTATTTATATCCTCAGATTTACTTCTATTCTCCTTTAATTGGATTTTTTCCTGGAAGTATTTACGATGAAGATATTGGAATTGAGGCAAAGTTAATTATTTATAGGATTCTTAATCTTTTGTTCATTTATATTTTCTTTTTGGTTATTAGAAGGAATATAATTAAAAACAAAATTGTTTTCAGTTTGTTGATTTTGACTGGATTAGTTACATCATTTTTAATTAGTCCTAAATTAGGTTTTTCAACAAATAAAGTCAGACTTAAAAATGTTTTGCCAAATAGAATTGAAACAAACGAATTTGTTGTTTTTTATGATAAACTGGATTCTTTAGAGCAAAAAATTCTTACACTTTATTTTACTTATTATTATTCCGAACTTCAAAACAAAATAAAAACAACTCCATCAAAAAAGATTGAAGCATTTTTATTTGAAAATGATGAAGATAAAAGAGAGTACTTCGGTTCTGGAAATGCAGATGTTGCAAAACCCTGGCTATATCAAATATATCTTGATAGGAATAGCTGGAAATCTACATTAAAACACGAATTAGCTCATATATTCAGTGCTGAATTTGGAAGCTCATTACTAAAGCTTTCAGGAAGTTTGAATCCATTTTTAATTGAAGGTTTTGCTACCGCCATTGATCCGTTTATAGATATTATTTCAATTGATTATCTGGCAGCACTACATTACAAAACTACCAAACGAAATATCATCCCTGAGCTTAAAAGTAGTATGAACTTTTTCGGATTTAATTCAACTTTAAGTTATTTGTATTCCGGTTCTTTTTGTAAATATTTGATTGAAACTCACGGAATTGAAAAATTTAAGCAATTTTATAACAGTAATGATTTCGAAAAATCTTATCAAAAAGAATTTCTATCCGTTTATGATGAATATCTAAAATTCTTGAATAGTATTACTGTTGATACAAATTCAGCAACTTTTGATTATTACTTTGGAAGAAAAGCTCTTATTCAAAAAGATTGTCCGAGATTCATTGAAAAGAAAATTAAAGAGGCGTGGAATCATTTTGAAAAAGGTGATATTAAAAAATCTAAATCATTATTTTATGAAATACTTAATCATTCAGATAATTATTCAGCTCTGAGCGGATTGACAGAATGTTTAATAAAACAAGATTCAATTTCCAAAGCTGTTAGTTTAATAGAAACAAGTATCTCAAAATTTCATAAAACTCCCTATGAGTATCTGCTTAAATTTCGACTTTCAGATTTATATTCTCTATCAGAAAGTTACGATAAAGCAATTGAACTATATAAAAATTTGGAGAACAATAAACCAAACTTCAACTTACAACTTCTTTCAAATTTTCGAATGAAATTATTTTATGAGAATTTTTTAAAAGATTATTTAGTCTCTGATGACTCAGCTAAATTAAACATTTTATTAAAATTGAATGAAGAAAAATACGTCTATTCTTCTATACCAATTTTAATTACGTTATCTAAAAATCTAAATACTGATTATGAACAATTTTTACAGTTTTTTAATAAACCATTTGTGCATTTTGACGAATATTCGTTTTATGCTTTTTTAAAGTTATCACAATTTATGGTTGACCATTTTGACTTTACCAGAGCAAGAAAAATGGCAGCTTTATCAAAAAGAATAAATTCAAAGGACTATATAAATGACTATCTGGATAATAATTATAAAATGATAGAATGGTTTTATTTTAATTCCAGTAATTTTTAATAAATCTTTATGAACAAAATTGAAGTTAATATTAAGCTAAAAGAAATTCCTTTCTTAGAGAAACTAACAGAGTTAGCTAAAAAAGAGCAAGTTAAAATTTATCTTGTAGGAGGTTTTGTCCGCGATTTAATATTAAATCGTGAGAGAGAAGATATTGACATTTTAGTAGTTGGAAGTGGAACTGAGTTTGCTACTAAAGTCGCAAAAGAATTAGGAGTTAATAATGTTCTGGTATATAAAAATTTTGGGACAGCACATTTTACGTATTTAAACTACTACCTTGAGTTTGTTGGAGCAAGGAGAGAGTCTTATGATAGAAGTAGTCGCAATCCTATTGTTGAAGACGGAACTTTTGATGATGACATTAATCGAAGAGATTTTACAATGAACTCAATTGCGATTTCATTAAATGAAGAAGATTTTGGAAATATCATAGATAAATTCAATGGAATTCAGGATATAAATGACAGGATAATCAAAACACCGATTGATCCGTTAATCACATTCAATGACGATCCACTTAGAATATTAAGGGCATTCAGATTTGCAAGCCAGCTACAATTTGAAGTTCACGAATCAGTTATGGTTGCTGCAAATCAATTAAAAGAAAGGTTAAAAATAATTTCACAAGAGCGAATAACGGATGAACTATTAAAAATTTTAGAGTCAGATAAACCTTCGGTTGGTTTGAAGTTATTATTCTATTCGGGTGTATTAGAGATTATCTTTCCTGAACTACATAGATTAGCTGGTGTTGAACAAAGGAAAGATTATCATCATAAAGATGTTTTCTTTCATACTTGTGAAGTGGTTGATAACATATCTCAGAATACTGATAATATATGGCTTCGATTTGCTGCATTGGTTCACGACATTGCTAAGCCAAATACAAAAAAATTTATTGATGGAATTGGTTGGACTTTTCACGGACACGAAGAAATTGGTGCAAGAATGATTAAAGGCATTTTCAAAAAATTAAAACTACCTTTTAATAAAATTGAATATGTCGAAAAATTAGTAAGATTACATTTGAGACCAATTGCTCTTGCTAATGAAGAAGTTACTGATTCTGCAATAAGAAGACTGGTCGTTCAAGCTGGCGATTCTTTAGATGATTTAATTACTTTGTGCAGAGCAGATATCACCAGCAAAAATCTTCAAAAAGTTGAAAAGTATCTTGAGAATTATGATTTTGTAATGAAAAAGGTTAAAGAGGTTGAAGAAAAAGATAAATTAAGAGCTTTTCAATCTCCAGTAAGAGGTGATGAGATTATGAAAGTTTGTAATATACCTCCGGGCAAAACTGTCGGACTTATTAAAACAGATATTGAAGAAGCCATTCTTGATGGTGTAATACCAAATACTTATGAAGCTGCTTACGAATATTTGATGAAAATAAAAGGTAAGTATTTGAACTCAGGTATTTAAACAAATGTTTATTAACTGTTCAATTTCTGTTTCATTTTGTAAGCCAATTATTTATTTATTTTGCCGTTCATAAATAATCAGGCATTCTGAAAACTAATTTCAATATTTTAACACTAAACTATTATAATTTTTTTCATTGGAGTATAAATGAAAATTTTAACTAAACTATTTTTGTTTTTCAGCATTAGCTTTACAAGCTTATTCCCACAGACAAAAGTTAATCTTAACGATGCAATATCCCTTGCGTTGAAAAACAATACTATACTTAATCAAACAAAAAACAATATTCTTTCTCAGGAATCGTCTCTAAAATCTGCCTATGGAAATTTACTGCCTTCGCTAAATGCTCAAGGTTCATGGGGATGGGAACGTAATGAGCAAGCTGGTTCAACAAGGTTTTTTAATGGTATTCCATTCATAATTCCACCTATAACTTCAGAATCAAGAAGTTTTTATGCAGGTTTAAATTCAGATGTTATTCTTTTTGACGGTTTAGCTAATATTGAAAATATAAGTCTTAATAAAAATAATTTAACCTCTGCAAAACTTTATCTTGAATTCTTAAAACAGCAGATAGCTTTGAACACAATGATAAAATATTATTCCATAATGACTCAAAAAGAATTATTAAAAGTAAGAGAAGAAAATCTGAAAAAGCAAAAGATTAATTATGAGTTGATAGAGGAACGAAATCGTTTGGGAGCTGCCACTTTGGCTGACCTTTACCAAATACAAGTAGAATTAGGAAATGCAGAACTCCAATTAATTAACCAATCTCTTGAACTGGAAAAGGCACAAAATGATTTAATTATTTTCCTTGGATTGGATATTTATGGTGATTATGAGTTTGATGATAACTCAATAAAGAATTTTAATATCCACTCAGGTGATTCAATTGAAGAGGAATATAGAAATTTACAATCAAGAATTAGTGATGTATATAATAACCGATATGATTACAAAAGCAAATTATATGAATTAAAATCAAGTTTAAATTCAATTAATATTGCGAATTCAGGACATTTCCCAACCCTCATTGGTTCAATGGGATTTTCTACCTTTTCTAACAAGTTAAATGATTTGTTTGATTCTAAGTCATATTCTGTAGGATTAAGTTTGAACATCCCGATATTTTCAAAATTTAATGTTAGCAATCGGGTTCAAATTGCTGAAGTTCAATCAATGAATAAGCAGCTTGAAGTAAATGAATTGGAAAGAAAGATTAAACAGGAGATTAGTCAGACATATAATTCATTTATAGCTTCTAAAAAATCTCTATCTGTCTCTCAAAAAAATGTTAAAGCAGCAGAAGAAAGACTAAGAATTGAGCAAGAGAAGTATAATATTGGTTCAGGTCGTCTTTTAGATTTACAAATAGCTAATACTGCTTATGTTTCAGCTCAAACAGATTATGTTAATTCGCAATTTAATTATTTAATAACCAGTGATCAGATAAAATTTTATCTTGGTATTCTGGACATATCAAAATATGATTCTAAAGGAGAATAATTATGTCTAATAACGAAAAGAAAAAAACAAAAAAGAAAATTATAATATTTGGCGGATTAGGTCTTTTAGTTTTAATATTGATAGTGATTGCTCTTACATCCGCAAATAAAGAAGAAATAGTTTTGGTTACCACTGAAAAAGTTGAACGAAGAACTATTACTCAAAAAGTAGCTGCAACAGGAAAAATTCAACCAGAGTTTAAAGTTGTAATTACTCCTGAAGTTACTGGTGAGATCGTTGAACTACCTGTTAAAGAGGGGGATAAAGTAAAAAAAGGACAACTACTAATAAGAATCAAAGGCGATCAATATAAAGCACAAAAAGAAAGACTTGAAGCAAGTTTGCAATCTGCAAATGCCAACTTTAGAATAAGAGAAGCAGAATTAAAAAGAATAGACTCTGAGTACAAAAGAATGAAAGAACTTCACAGTAAAAATTTAATAAGTGATGCTGAACTTGAAACAATACAAACAAATTATCTCTCTGCTAAAGCTTCTTATGAATCAGCACTCGCAATGATTACTCAAAGCGAAGCTCAATTACGAGAAGTACTCGAAATATTGTACAAAACAACTATCTACTCACCGCTGGATGGAGTAATTACTAATCTCAAAGTAGAAATTGGTGAAAGAGTTCTTGGAAGCAATTTCACTCAAGGAACTGAATTGATGACTGTTTCGGATTTGAAAAATATTGAAGCAGTCGTTGAAGTTGATGAAAATGATGTTGTACTTGTTTCTTTAGGTGATACTGCAGAAGTTAAAGTTGATGCAATACGAGATAAAGTTATTAAGGGTATTGTAACTCAAATAGGAAATAGTGCTATAACTAAAGGTTTCGGAACTCAAGAAGAAGTTGTAAATTTTGAAGTCAGAATCAAACTGATTGAATTAGATGATAGACTTCGTCCGGGTATGTCCTGCACAAGTGAAATATCAACTGAAACTGTAGAAAATGTTTTATCAGTTCCTATTCAAAGTGTAACTGCAAGAACTGATATAAATAAAGAAGAAAAAAAGAACACAAAAAAAGACCGGTGGTTTTCCCAAAGATATATCAATCCACCAATTGCCAATAATAAAATTATAGGGGTTAAATCATGGGTTAGTAATTGCAGATATTGCCATAGTGATTGCAAAGAATGGTTGAGATTAAAAATCTTGGTATATGTTTCTACAGCTGAACCTTGATTGGTATATAAACCTCTGGTAATGGTAAAAATTAGACCAGCAAAATTTGGCGTAAAAAACCAACCAAACGGACTCTTTAATTGATCAAAGTACCAGAGTAGGCTATAAGAGCTAAAAAATCCTACTAATCCTATGCCAATGCTATATATAATTTTTTGTCTTGAAATTTGTTGTTTTAAGCTCATTATGATCAAAATTGTCCAACCAGGAAGTAAAAACAAAAAAGTCTGATGATGTGCAAGACCTAGGCCAGCTACTAGACAGGTAATGTACAGCCACAGCCATTGCTGAGGGTTATTTTCTAAAAACAACCTATACCACTGTATCGTTCCTAAAAAAAATAAGCTAATAAATAGATTATTTAAGGCAAATACTTCAGCAATAGTCGCATAAGTCCAAATTTGGTTTGAAAAACTTATAGCTAAAAGTGCAGAAACAGTAGCAACTTTAACTACCAGTGGTTTTCTTTCTTTCAATTCTAAAAAAAGTAATAGTGCATATGTTAAAAAAGCTAAAGCTAAGCTTTGGAATAATGCCGAGCTAAAATTGCCTCCCAATGCAGGACTTGCCAAAGGCAATCTCATGAATAATCCCAGTAAAAAAGTATAGAGCGGATAACTGGGCGGATGGGCAATGCCCCCCACATAGGCTGCTGTCATGAGTTCATTGGAATCAGCGTGGTTAATGGGGTAATGAGCAACAGTTAAAAAATAAATACCTAATACTGAAAATAGAACTACCAAAGGCAGAATTGTATTAATCGATAATTTCATACCTACTTACTGTTTGTTAAGCTCGTAGATGCGTTTAAGTTGGTCTGCCAGTAAGCCGAGGGCAAAAATAGGAATAATGCTCGAGATTGATAAGGCCGAGACAATAACCAGAAAACCTGTTCTTAAGATCAAGTAATTAACTAAACCAGCAATAACACCGATTAGGAAGTTGAGTATTGCCAGTAATAAAAATAATTTGATTGGATTGTAATAGAGAATTGACTGAACAATAATCTGAAAAGTCCGAAGTGTATCCCGAACGTGCCTAACTTTAGAATTGCCAATACGTTTTTGGTAACTAATCGGCACATATTTAACATAATAATGGTGCAGAAAAAAAATTAAAGTAATCGTAGTTGTAAAAGAAAAACCAACACATAATGAATCATAAAATCGTAACACTACATCTTTTTTAAATAGTCGTAATCCTGAATTAACATCTGGGATTTTCCGCCCGGTTGTATATTCAACCAAAAAATGGAAAAATTTCCGGGCAATTTTTTTAGCTATAGTAGTGCTCAATTCTTTGCCTTGACGGGCTCCTACCACCATATCAAATTCAGGAAAGTAGGGCGTTAATTTGGCAATATCTGTTGCTGCATAGGAACCATCGCCGTCAATAATTACAATATTGTTATTTTTTGCAATCTGAATACCATCGAAAAGTGACTTGCCATAACCAAGGTTATCAACATGATTTAGTACTATTAGATTTGGGAATGTAATTTTTCTAATAACTTCTAAAGACTTATCAGTTGAGCCATCGTTAATGATGATTATCTCTGAGCGGGGATGGTTTTTATTAAGAAAATCATATATTTCTTCAACTGTTTTAACTATTGCTTGCTCCTCATTAAAAACAGGAATTATTACACTGAGAGCTATGGGATTATTTGGTGGCGATTGCATAGATTGATTGGCCAAAGGCATATTTGGTAATCGGCTGTAAAGTGTTTGATAATGGTAGGAGGTATTTATCATAGAGTGAGATTTGGCTATTAACCAGACTTGCATTTAAGTCTTTTACCTTACCTATTTTATTGGTAATGAACCAGCCAAAAAATCCCAGTGGATTGACATATTCTGCCTCAATTTTTCTAAAACCTGCCTGTCTTAGTAACTGTATTATAGCCTTTCGATGATAACGCCTAAAATGGCCGGCAGTTTTATCCATGCCACCATAAAGCACCTGAAAAGCTGGCACAAATAATAACAGCTTGCCTTTTGGTTTTAAACAAAAGGCAAGCTGTTGGACTGCTTGCAGATCACAGCGAAGATGTTCAAGCACATTAAACATAATGGCTGTGTCAAAATAACGATTATTAAATTGTCTTTGCCAGTTATGATCTGACAAATCAATCTGTTTTACCTCCAACCGGCTATCTGTTATTTCTTTAGTAATGTGATCCAGGCAAGCAATATCAATATCGATTGAAGTAATATGTTCAGCCTTAGTTTGTAATAATTGCCTAGTTAAAATCCCGTTACCCGTACCGCATTCTAAAATAGTTTTTCCAAGATACGGTTTGATTAAATGTAATTGCCAGTCAAAATAATTATGAGCATTAGCGAGTCCACTACTCATAGTTTTAAATCCGATTCTTGATTCACTTTTCATTTTTTTGTTGAAAATATTGGTAATAATTGCCTGAAATTAAGCAACAGAATAAAAATTACCGTTGGAACCAATTGACCTAGGTAACGGACAATGGTGCCGTCCATAAATTGTGGTCCGATTACTGGTGTGCCGAGCGTGTAATTGAGGGTAAAAAAAATAAGGAATATAAAAATAATATTCTTAAGCCAAAGTACAGCATAATGATCAACTCTTTTTATTAACACTATAATCATACTGATAATAAATAATGGCCAGAGAATAAGAAAATCCTGGACATTAAAAAGTTTGAGCATCATTTGCAAAAAGGTTGGCATGATTTTAGGTAATAAGACCTGCCATTTAGTAGTATTGTCAATAAATTGACCAACATTACCAGTATCTTTTAGAGAACTGGCAAAACCATACCAACCAGCTCCCAGTGAGATTAAAATGAGACCTAATAAGCCTTTTAATGTCATTGACATGTTTTTATAAAAAATAAATAGTGGTAACAAACAAAGGCCAATAATACCTTCAACGCGGGTAAAGCTTGCGGCTGCTAGGAATATACTGGCCATAATCGCATATATTTTTTTTTCTTGTTCCAGGAAAAAATAGGTCAAACTAATCCCGGAAAGTAAAAATGCGGCTAACCAGATATCAGCAAAACCAAAATTATGAAAAGAAATATGGTGAGTCCACGAAGGAATCCCCAGGTATAAAAGCGGTCCAAACAAGAGAGCATATTTCCAACCTTTGAAAATATAACCACCTAACCAAGCCAGTTGGAGGATAATTACCAGTTCAATTGCAAGCCATAAATATTTGAGCGAGATAATATTAAAATTGCCGTCAATTGTTGCAGTCCAAGTAATAATTAATGGTACTAAAATCGGGTATTTAACTGGGAAGAAAATTGCATATGGGGCATCTTTTTTGGGGAATTGGGCCAAATTAGATAAGAAATCCGGATTAGTTAACGTACTAGCTTTAATTGCCTTATCTTCA
>Ga0101944_10002814_pt1 | contig 26512 bp, 27 predicted proteins | sample DewCreD2012metaG_FD_75245 | JGI IMG/M metagenome (GOLD analysis project Ga0101944, IMG submission 75245) | Hot spring sediment bacterial and archeal communities from British Columbia, Canada, to study Microbial Dark Matter (Phase II) - Dewar... ... | reverse complement strand
GGAATACGTGCGTCTTGTTCGGTGACGGGGCAGGGGCCTGTGTCCTGGGTCCGGTTAAGTCCGGTGGGATACTTTCAGGGTACCTTGGCAGCGACGGGACACAAGGGGAACTGTTGATGCTTCCCGGCGGAGGTTCGCGCCATCCGGCATCCCACGAAACCGTTGACAACCGGCTGCATTATATCAAAATGAGGGGGAACGAGCTCTTCAAGCTGGCAGTCAACATCATGGCAGACGCTGCGCAGATCGCCATTCAGAAGGCAGGTTTGAAATGCTCGGATATCGACCTGGTCATACCGCATCAGGCCAATATCAGGATCCTCCTGGCTGTGGCTAAAAAACTCGATCTTCCTGCCGAGAAGCTCTTCCTGAATATAGAGAAGTACGGCAATATGTCTTCTGCATCCACTGCAACGGCATTGTGCCAGGCTGTCAAGCAGGGAAGGGTCAAAAAAGGGGACACTATCCTGCTGGATGCCTTTGGCGCAGGCCTGGTATGGGGGGCCTGCGTGATCAAATGGTAGCCCTTTTTATACAATAATCGATGACCAGTTTTCTTTTTGCCGGACAGGGAAGTCAATACGTGGGGATGGGGAGGGACCTTTATGATGCGTTCCCTGAGAGCAGGGAGATTTTCAAGCGCGCAGACAAGGTCCTGGGTATTCCGCTGACAAAACTGTGTTTTGAGGGCCCTGCCGATGAGCTCAAAACCACCGATATATCGCAGCCGGCTATTTTTACCGTTACCCTGGCAGCTTATGAGGCATTTAAGTTGCGTTCAGGAGTGAGGTCTTCGTATGTGGCAGGGTTGAGCCTGGGCGAGTATAGCGCGCTGGCTGCCTCAGGGTATATTTCTTTTGAAGACGGGGTTTTTTTGGTGCGGAAGCGCGGCCAGATTATGGAGCGCGCAAGCCGCCTCAATCCGGGAGCGATGTCGGCAATACTGGGGCTTGGCCGCGAAGAAGTTGAAAAGGCCTGCCGTGCCTCAGGAGCCGAGATCGCAAATATCAATGCTCCGGAGCAAATAGTGATCTCCGGAAAGGTTGAGGCAGTAGCCAGGGCAGAAGAGCTCTGTGCCCAAGCTGGCTCAAAGAGGCAGGTGCGGCTTGAAGTGAGCGGAGGGTTTCATTCTTCGCTTATGCGCGAAGCCTCCAAAGAGCTGGAAATACTCCTGGAGGGTATTGCCTTTAAGCCTGCTCAGGTGCCTGTGGTGGCTAATGTTACGGCCCAGGAAGAGACTGATCCTGCGCGCATAAAGAACAACCTGGTCTCCCAGATGTATTCTCCGGTACGCTGGGTTGAATCCATGAATTTCATTCTTTCTGCCGGGTGCAGGGAATTTATCGAATTCGGTCCCGGCAAAGTGCTCAAAGGACTCATGCGTAAGATTGATCCCGCTGCATCAGTGCGCACCGTAGAGAGCGCAAACGATCTGAGCGATTATAACGGCAAAGGAGAAGAAAAATGAGATTAAGAGATAAAGTTGCCGTGGTTACCGGCGCTGCCCAGGGCATAGGCAGGGAGATTGCGCTTGCCTTTGCCAGGGAGGGGGCAGATGTGGCTGTGTGCGATATCAACCTGGAAAGGGCGGCTCAGACACAAAAAGACATAGAAGCCCTTGGGAGAAGGGCGATTTCGCTTGAGCTGGACGTAACCGAATCCTCAAAGGTCGAAGAAGGGCTAAATAAAATTCTTGACAAATTAGGAAAGGTTGATATATTAGTTAACAACGCTGGGATTACCAAGGACGGTTTGCTGCTCAGGATGGGTGAGGCAGACTGGGATGCGGTGCTGAAGGTTAACCTTAAAGGCACCTTCAACTGCACGAAAGCTGTCTCCAAAGTCATGGTCAAGCAGCGAAGCGGCAGGATTATCAATATCGCTTCGATAATCGGCATTATCGGCAACCCCGGACAGGCAAATTACTCGGCCTCCAAGGCAGGGGTAATCGCTCTTACAAAAACCACCGCAAAGGAACTTGCTTCGCGCAATATCAACGTGAATGCGGTAGCGCCCGGGTTTATCCAGACTGACATGACCGCGAAGCTCAGCGAGGAGGTCCAGCAGAAGATGCTGGCAATGATCCCCCTGGGCAGGTTTGGAAGCGCGGCTGACGTAGCCAGCGTGTGCGTGTTTCTGGCATCGCAGGACTCAAGCTATGTTACCGGGCAGACTATCGTCGTGGACGGCGGGATGGTTATGGCGTAACGTTAAAAGGAGGAAAAAGAATGGCAGTACAAGAAAAAGTGAAGTCCATAATAGCAGAACAGCTTGGCGTCAAGCCTGAAGAGGTCGTTCCGGAGGCTTCTTTTATCGATGACCTCGGGGCCGATTCCCTTGATACGGTTGAGCTTGTTATGGCCTTGGAAGAGGAGTTTGGTATCGAGATCCCCGATGAAGATGCCGAGAAGATAACTACCGTCGGAGACGCAGTCAAGTACATCGAGAACAAAGCCGTCAATAAGTAAGATTTGATATAAATTCATGCACGCACCTGCCCCGCCTGTTTTGCCGGCGGGGCAACTTTTATACCGGCAGAGAAGACCATGAACGAGCACAGAGTGGTAGTTACCGGTTTAGGGGCGCTGACGCCTATAGGCAACGACGTGCCTTCTTTCTGGAAGGCCCTGCAGGAGGGCGTTTCCGGCATCGATAAGCTGACGCTTTTTGATGCCAGCGCCTTTGATTGCCGCATCGCAGCCGAGGTCAAGGGGTTTGACCCGCTCACGCGCGGTTTCACCAAAAAAGACCTCAACCGGATGGAAAATTTCGTTATTTTTGCCATTACCTGCGCGCGCGAAGCCATTGAGGACGCAGGGCTTGATCTGGAAAAAGAGGACCGGGAGCGCATCGGCGTGGTAGTGGGTTCCGGCATAGGCAGCCTTAAGATCATCGAAGAACAGCACAATGTTTATTTAAAAAGCGGCCCTTCAAGGATCACTCCTTTTCTTATCCCTGCGCTCATCGTGAACGAGGCAGCAGGCCAGATCGGTATCACCTTCGGCCTTAAGGGCCCTAATAGTTGTCTGACTACCGCCTGTGCCTCCGGCAGCCACGCTATCGGTGATGCCTTCAGGATCATCCAGCGCGGTGATGCGGATGTGGTTATAACCGGAGGGACCGAAAGCTGTATTACCCATTTGGGAGTGGGAGGATTCTGCGCCCTCAAGGCCCTTTCCACCAGGAATGACGAGCCTCAAAAGGCCAGCCGTCCCTTTGATGCGCAGCGCGACGGTTTTATCATGGCAGAAGGGTGCGGCATCGTGGTCCTGGAGAGCTTAGAGCACGCCAAAAAGAGGGGTGCGCGCATTTATGCGGAGATGGCAGGGTTTGGCATGTCCTGCGATGCCTATCATATCACTGCCCCCGACCCTGAGGGTGACGGCGCAAGCAGGGCAATGCTTGCCGCATTGAAGGATGCCAAGGCCGCACCCGAAGAAGTAGATTATATCAATGCTCACGGTACCTCGACTAAATTGAATGATAAGATCGAGACCCTGGCGGTGAAACGGGCGTTCGGGAGTCATGCCAAGAAGGTGATGGTTTCTTCTACTAAGTCGATGACCGGGCACCTGCTGGGCGCTGCCGGCGGAGTGGAATTTGTGGTCTGCTGCCTTGCCATTAAGGATAATGTTGTCCCTCCTACGATAAACTACGAATTTCCCGATCCTGACTGCGACCTTGATTACGTGCCTAACACCGCCCGTAAGGCCAAGCTTAATTTATGCCTTTCCAATTCCCTGGGATTTGGAGGGCATAATGCAACCCTGGCGGTCAGGCGGTTCAAGGGCTAAATCCGTTTTTATGCTATAATTTGCAGAGTGATGCTTTGGGTGGGCAGTCCTGCCTGCCCAAGGCAGCTCAACTGAACCCATGGGTTATACACTCGCAGAAAAAATATTACTGAAACACAGCGGCAGGAAAGAAATAAAGCCCGGAGAATTCATCGAGGCAGCGGTGGACCTGGCGCTTGGCAACGATATAACCGCTCCCCTCGCCATATCGGAATTCAAAAAAGCCGGTTTTGCTCGCGTCTTTGACAACAAGAAGATCGCCCTTGTCCCGGACCATTTTGCTCCGGCAAAAGACCTCAAGAGCGCCAATCAATGCAAGGCACTGGCGGATTTTGCCGCGGAGCAGAAGATCAAGAATTATTTTGAGGTCGGCTGTATGGGCATTGAGCATGCGCTCCTTCCGGAAAAGGGGCTGGTGGGGCCGGGAGACCTGGTTATCGGCGCTGACTCCCATACCTGCACCTACGGAGCGCTGGGGAGTTACGCTACGGGAGTTGGCTCGACAGATCTGGCGCGCGCATTCATTGACGGTAAATGCTGGTTTAAGGTCCCCGAGAACATCAAGTTTGTTTATAAGGGCAAGCTCAAAAAATGGGTCGGCGGCAAGGACCTGATCCTTTTTACCATCGGGCAGATCGGCGTTGATGGCGCTTTGTATTGCGCCATGGAATTTGGCGGCCCGGTCATCAGTAACCTCGCTATGGACGACCGCTTCTCTATGTCCAATATGGCCATAGAGGCCGGAGCGCGGGCAGGCCTTATTGAGCCAGACGAAATAACCCTGGAGTACGTCAGGGAGGTCGCAAGGACACAAGGACACAAGGACACAAGGACACAAGGTCGCAAGGACACAAGAGAAAAGAAGTATGCGGGCCTCAAGAGCGATGCCGATGCGTTCTATAAAAAGATATACGAATGGGATGTCTCCGCTCTGGAGCCTCAGGTTGCCTGTCCGCACCTTCCCAGCAATGTTAAGCCGGTCGACTCATTGAAAAATGTCACGCTTGACCAGGTTGTCATCGGCTCATGTACGAACGGAAGGATCTCTGACCTGCGCATTGCCGCGCGAATCTTAAAAGGCAAAAAAGTCAAGGCGGGCCTGCGGCTTATCGTTATCCCGGCAACGCAGCATATCTACCGGCAGGCCATTAGGGAGGGGTTGCTCGAGATATTTGTCAAGGCAGGAGGCGTGGTTTCTACCCCGACCTGCGGGCCGTGCCTCGGAGGGCATATCGGCATTCTGGCTGACGGGGAGAGCTGCCTGGCGACCACCAACAGGAATTTCATCGGGCGCATGGGGTCGGTTAAATCTTTTGTCTATCTGTCAAGCCCTGCGGTGGCAGCGGCTTCGGCGATCAAGGGAAAGATCGCCCATCCGGACGAGGCATAAATGATCATACGGGGGAAAGCGCATAAATTAGGGGACGATATCAATACCGACGATATTATCGCGGCGAAATACCTGGTTTCTACCGATCCGGTTGAACTTGGTAAACATTGCATGGAGTCTATCAAGCCTGATTTTGCCAAGCAGGTGAGCGAGGGAGATATCATCGTTGCCGGCAAGAATTTCGGGTGCGGATCTTCGCGGGAACACGCGCCTTTGGCGATTAAGGGGTGCGGGATACGCGCGGTCATTGCGCCCAGCTTTGCCGCCATTTTTTTCCGTAATGCCATCAACATCGGCCTGCCGTTTTTGGAATCGGAGGATGCCGCCAGGATTAACGACCAGGACCAGCTTGAGATAGACCTTGCAAGCGGCGTTATACGCAATATCACCAAGGATGAGATGTACAAGACGCAAATCTTTCCTGAATTCCTCCGGGAGTTGGTCAGGCACGGAGGCCTGCTTAATTATATTAAGGAAAAAGAAAGAGGTCAGTCCCATGCATAAAATAGCGGTTATACCCGGAGACGGCACCGGGCCAGAAGTGGTCGCCGAAGGCATGAAGGTTATTGCCGCGGCAGCCAAAAAGTTCAAATTTGATTACGAATTCAGGCAGTTTGATTTTGGCGGGGAACGTTACCTCAAGACCGGAAAGACCGTCGATGATAAAGACATAGAGGAGCTCAGGAAATACTCCGCGATCTTTTTGGGCGCCATCGGCCACCCTGACGTAAAGCCGGGGATTCTGGAAACAGGCATACTGCTGAAGCTGCGCTTCTCGCTGGATCAGTATATCAATTTAAGGCCGGTCAAACTCTACAACGCTGCCTTTTGCCCCTTAAAGGACAAAAGGCCTGAGGATATCGATTTTGTGGTAGTCAGGGAGAATTCCGAAGGCCTCTATAAGGGGATGGGGGAATTCCAGGCCAAAGGCACACAGGATGAGGTTGCCATACAGGTATCGTACAATACCCGCAAAGGCGTTGAACGCTGCATCCGTTATGCCTTTGAGTTTTGCCGTAAGCGCAACGCGAAAAAGAAACTGACCCTCTGCGGCAAGACCAATGTCCTTACCTTTGCCTGGGACCTCTGGGAGCGCACCTTTAAGGAGGTTGCACAGGAGTACCCGGATATCTCCACCGATTACGCTCACGTCGACGCCACGACCATGTGGTTTGTTAAAAACCCTGAGTGGTTTGATGTTATTGTTACGGATAATATGTTCGGGGATATTATCACGGACCTGGGTGCGATGATTCAGGGAGGGATGGGGATCGCTGCAGGAGGCAATATCAATCCGCAGGGCGTGTCCATGTTCGAGCCTATCGGCGGCAGCGCTCCTAAATATACGGGGAAGAACGTCATTAATCCTCTGGCAGCCATCTGCGCCGCGGGGATGATGCTTGAGAGCCTCGGCGAACAGAAAGCTGCTTCGGCAGTGGAGAAGGCGGTCATAACCGTTGCCAACACAAAGCTTAAGTCTCTTGCCGCCGGAAAAATGGGGTATTCGACGACTGAAGTCGGGGATCTGGTAGCCCAAAGTCTATAATTGCACCATCGGGACCGTTTCCCTTCGTGCACCATCGGGACCGTTTCCCTTCGTTAAATCCCGATGTGTACCAATAGGTTAGAAATACACGTGTTGCTGGACAGAGAGATAAGAATAGCTATAAAATAGCTAGGATTAATTATAAAGTTACTTGTTGTAACATATACCAATTAAAAAAGTTGCGAGGAGGGGAAACGGTCCCGATATTTGGAGTGAGGGGTTAATTAAGGAGAAGTTATTGTAACTTAAGAGACTATGAAAAAATATAATGTGTGCGTTGTCGGTGTCGGTGCCGTAGGGATTGAGATGCTGCGTGTTCTAAAGCAGCGTAATTTTCCTGCCAACGAAATAAGGGTTTTTGCGCGTTCTGCCAGGGATATCGAGGTTGACGGCCATGTGTATCAGGTGCAGGCAATAACTCCCGAAGGCTTTAACGGAGTAGATTTTGCTTTGTTTGCGGGAACCGAAGGGGAGAAGGGCGCTGCCGTTACCTATGCCCGGGAAGCGGTCAAGCGGGGCGCGGTGGTCATTGATAACGGCGCTGATTTTCGTATGGATAAGGATGTCCCCCTGGTGGTGCCTGAAGTCAACGCCCGCGACGCAAAAAAACACAAAGGCATCATCGCCAATCCGAACTGCTCTACTATCCAGATGGTGGTGGCGCTCTGGCCGATCTATAAGAGGGCCGGGATCAAAAGGGTAATAGTGACTACCCTCCAGGCATCTTCCGGAGCAGGCAGGGCTGCGGTGGAACAGCTCAAAGAAGAAGTTACCCGGATCTCTGCGGCTGGTTTTAGCAGCGTCAATGCAAATATCGAGCAGCGCTCCATGCCCCAGCAGCTGGGTTTCAACGTATTCCCGCATATCGGCGGCTTCGCCGAACATGGTTACACCAGCGAGGAATGGAAGCTGGTCAGGGAGACCCATAAGATTATGCACGACGACAAGATAAGGGTGTCCGCCACTACCGTGCGCGTCCCGGTGAGGACCGGCCATTCCGAGTCTATCTACATAGAGACCAAGAAGCCCATTAGTGTAGATAAGGTGCGCAGCCTTTTGCAGAAATCAGGGGGCATTGTGGTAATGGATGACCCTCAAAAGAACCTCTACCCCATGCCCAAGGACATAGAGGGCAGGGATGAAACATTTATCGGAAGGATCCGCAGGGATCCTTTTATCAAGAACGGCTTATGGCTGTGGGTGGTTGCCGATAATCTGCGTAAGGGCGCAGCTACTAATGCCGTGCAGATCGCGGAGTGCCTTATCAGCCGCTAAATGCGTCTTATCCGCCTGGATATCGAATACGACGGTACCAATTACTGCGGATGGCAGATACAAAGTCACCGGGTCACAAGGTCAGAGGGTCACAAGCGAACTATCCAGGAAACCATAGAAAGGGCGCTTCGCCGCATACTGCAGGAAAGAGTCAGGGTCATCGGCTCAGGCAGGACGGATGCGGGGGTTCATGCTTTTTGCCAGACAGCGCACTTTAAGACCAATTCGGCAATACCTGTAGAGGGCCTCCAGAAGGCCCTTAATGCTCTCCTGCCTCAGGATATCGCGGTTTTGACAGCCAAAGAGGAGAAAAGTAGTTTTCACAGCAGGTTTGGGGCAGTCTCCAAGGTTTACCGGTATACCATCCTGAACCGTTCTTGCCGTTCCGCGCTCCTGGCCAAAAGAGCGTATTTTTGCCCGTGGCAGCTCGATATTGCGCTGATGAAAAGTGAAGCAGAGGCGCTTTTGGGCAGGCATGATTTTAGCTCTTTCAGGGCATCCGGCAGCGCCAACAAAGATGCCGTGCGTACGATCAGGCGGGTTGCGGTGGCACAAAAGGGCAGGCTCCTGCATATTGATATAGAGGCCGACGGGTTTCTTTACAACATGGTCCGCATCATCGTCGGGACCCTCATTGATATTGGGCGCGGAAAGCTTCCTGCGGGCAGCATGAAGCGCATTCTGAAGGCCAGGGATAGAAAGAAGGCAGGTTTCACGGCGCCGCCTGAGGGGTTGTATTTAGTAAAAGTGAAATACCAAATCTCAAATTAAACCTTTTGTGTGAAGCCCGGGATCTGGAGTTTAGAATCACCGTTTTTCTTGTTATTTTTTATTTGACTTCTCAATAAATTATGTTATACTTTAACCTCTATGCGTAAAACTTATACACCTAAAAAATCGGAAATAACCAGAAGCTGGTATATCGTTGACGCTTCCGATAAGATACTCGGGAGGCTGGCAGCAAAGGTCGCATCCGTCCTGCGCGGGAAGCATAAGGCAATATTTACCCCGCATCTGGACACCGGAGACGGCGTCATCGTCATCAATGCTTCCAAAATCAGGGTAAGCGGCAGGAAGCCCGCGCAAAAGGTTTACCGTAGGTTTTCAGGGTATCCCGGAGGCCTCAGGGAAGTTACGCTTCAAACCATGTTGGCAAAAAAGCCGGCTACCGTGATAAAATTAGCGGTCCAGCGTATGCTTCCGCAAGGCCCCCTGGCGCGCGATATCATAAAGAAACTTAAAGTATATGTGGATGAAAAACATCCGCATGCCGGGCAGAAGCCCATTCCTTTGGAGGTTTAACGTAATGGAACAGAGCGTAACATACAGTGCCGTAGGAAGACGCAAGGAGGCCGTAGCGCGGGTGCGCCTTGTCGCAGGAGACGGCACGATTATCGTTAATAGAAGGCCGTTCGAAAAATATTTTATCCGCGAGACCGACCGTATTATCATAAGGCAGCCGCTGGTGAGCACGGAGAATGCTTCCAGGTTCAACATATACGCCACGATCAAAGGCGGGGGGCTCACCGGGCAGGCAGGGGCGCTCAGGCATGGCATCTCAAGGGCTTTGGCTATGGCCGATGAGAGCCTGCGCAGCGTTCTGCGCAAGCACGGGTTTCTCACACGCGACCCGCGTATGAAGGAGCGCAAGAAATACGGCCAGAAAGGAGCGCGCAAACGCTTCCAGTGGACTAAGAGATAGTCCTTTCTTTATACTTCATATCTTTTACAATCCCGCTTGGAAGCAAGCGGGATTTTTATTTTACCGACGGAACAACAGAGCAAAAATCCTTGACTCCGAATTCTTTTTCATTTAATATGAAAGGGTTACGCACATAATGAAAGGAAAGATAAAATGTTGAATGCAGGCATTGTCGGAGCTGCCGGTTACACGGGAGAGGCCCTTATCGACATATTGCTCCATCACCCTGAGGTGCGTATAACTTATCTTTCGCGCAAAGCAGGTCATGCCGGCCGCATTTGCGATATTTTCCCGAAATTACAGGGGGTTCTGGATCTCCCTTGCGGTCCCACTGATTTCAAACAGCTTAAGGCAAAATGCGACCTTGTATTCCTGGCGATGCCCCATACCGCGTCAATGGAGCTGGTACCCCGGCTGTTATCGGCAGGAAAGAAGGTGATTGACCTGAGCGCCGATTACCGGCTGAAGAACACAGCTGTCTATAAACGCTACTATAAAGTCGACCATAGGGATAAGAAAAATCTCAAAAACGCGGTTTACGGTTTGCCTGAGCTTTACCGCAATACGATAAAAGGCGCACGGTTGGTGGCAAACCCCGGGTGCTATCCGACCGCTGCGGTGCTTGCGCTTGCGCCCCTGGTGGCTTTGGGCCTTGCGGATGCCGGCACCATCATTATCGACGCCAAATCAGGCACTACGGGAGCAGGCAAGAAACTTGATGAGGGGTTCCTGTTCTCGGAGGTTAGCGATGATTTTAAGGCCTATAAGGTGAACGCGCATCAGCATATGCCTGAGATCGATCAGGTGCTTTCGCGCATCGCGGCACAGAAAGTAAAAGTTACTTTCGTGCCGCACTTGCTGCCGCTTAAGCGCGGGATACTTTCGACGGTATATGTCAAGAAAAGCGCCAGAGCCAGGGCATTAAGCGCTATTCAGGCCTTTCGGAAGTTCTATAAGGGAGAGCCTTTTGTCAGGATTAGAAAAGAAGGCGATTTTCCCCGCCTTGCCGATGTAGCAGGCACTAACTATTGCGACATAGGCATTAAAGAAGAACGGGATGCCTATATAGTGATTTCGGCTATCGATAATCTCTTGAAAGGCGCATCAGGACAGGCAGTGCAGAACATGAACATCATGTACAGGTATCCTGAAACGATGGGTTTGCTATGAAAATTACGGCAAAAGGCGTCCTGCCGCTGGGCTTTTATGCCAATGGCATTGCCTGCGGCATCAAAAGATCCGGCAAGCCGGACCTGGCGATGATTTATTCCGAGCTGCCTTCCAGGGCTGCGGGGTGTTTTACCTGCAATACGATAGAGGCCGCTCCGGTTGTGCTCTGCCGCCGCAGGCTTTCGGGCACAGGGTATTTCAGGGCGATAGTGGCCAACAGCGGGAACGCCAATTGTTTTACCGGAGGCAGGGGGTTGTCTGACGCGCTCAAGACTGCAGGATTTGCCGCAGCGCTTTTAGGCGTTACGCCCTGGGAGGTACTGGTTGCCTCCACCGGCATTATCGGCAAACACCTTCCGATGAGCTGTATCACCGGAGGGCTTATGCGCCTGGTGCAGGGGCTTTCGCGCACAGGGCTTGCCAGGGCGCAGAAAGCGATCCTTACGACCGACACTTTTACAAAAGCGGCGAGCGCTGTTTTTACCTGTGGCTCCAGAAAAGTGACGATCTGCGGTATTGCCAAGGGGGCAGGGATGATTGCTCCCGATATGGCGACAATGCTATGCTTTATTGCAACCGATGCCGCTATCACACGGCAGGCGCTTGATAAAGCGTTGAAAAGCGCAGTAGCCGGGTCTTTTAACTGCATTACGGTTGACGGGTGCATGAGCACTAATGACAGCGTGCTTATAATGGCAAACGCCGCTGCCGCAAATCCGGTTATTGGCGGGGGCATGGATTATGCGACTTTCACCCAGGCGCTTAAAGGCGTATGCCTTGAGCTTGCTAAAATGATTGTCAGGGATGCCGAGGGAGCAACCAAATTCATTACCATCACAGCGCATGAGGCCCGCGATGCCCGGGAGGCCCGGTCCGCGGCCCTGGCCATTGCCAATTCCAGCCTTTTTAAGTGCGCGATGTATGGAGAGAACCCTAATTTCGGCAGGGTGGTGGCTGCGGTTGGCGCCTCAGGGATCCCGGTGAAGGAAAAGGATTTTAAGGTCAAGCTCGGGCCTCTGAACAAAAGAGACATTACCATCGGAGTATGGCTCGGCAGAGGGAAGAGTGAGGCAACGGTCTATACCTCTGACCTTACTCCCGTTTACGTCAAGATAAACGCCGAATACAGTTAAGAAAGGATTGTATGGAAGAAGCGATCAGAAAGGCGGATGTGCTTATCGAGGCGCTTCCGTATATCAAGAAGTTCCATAAGAAGATAATCGTTATCAAGTACGGGGGAAGCATACTCGGCGACGATAAGATACGCCAGGGGGTACTAGAGGACATCGTTTTCTTAAATTTCATGGGGCTCAGGCCTGTCCTGGTGCACGGCGGAGGGCCCAATATAAGCGACCGCATGCGCGCCTCAGGGATCAAGACCGAGTTTGTTGACGGTATGCGCGTTACGGACGAGGAGACCCTGAAGCTGGTTGCGGAAGAGCTGGCTAACCTTAATACCCTTATCGTCAAAGAATTGGAAGGGCTGGGCGTAAAGGCCGCAGGCCTCAACGGCACAGAAAAAAAGATGATTCAGGTGCAGAAGAAAAAGGCAAGGGTTGACCTTGGCTTTGTTGGGGACATCACCGCAATAGATACCGCCCTGATTAACGAGGCGCTTAAGTCCGACAGCATCCCGGTTGTAATGCCGATGGGAGCGGGGCCGGATAAAAAGGTCTATAACATCAATGCCGACGAAGCTGCATCGGCAATCGCCGCAGCCCTTAAGGCGGAGAAGCTGGTGTTGCTTACCAATGTAAAAGGGATCATGCGCAATTCCGAAGACCCCGGGTCTTTTCTTTCGACGCTTACCGAATCCGAAATTGCCAGCCTTATTACGGACGGAGTGATCCAGCAGGGGATGGTCCCCAAGGTCAATGCCTGTATCAACGCGCTTGACAAAGGGGTTAAGAAGACCCATATCATTGATGCGCGCATTCCTCACGGGCTGCTGCTGGAGATATTTACTAATGAAGGTATTGGTACCGAGATAACAAAATGAAAGCCAAGGAAGCCCTGCAGGCATACGCGCAGTATGTGATGCCCACCTATGCCAGGACCCCGCTTATCTTCGTCAAAGGGAAGGGGTCGCGGCTGTGGGATATTCATTATAAGGAGTACCTTGATTTTTTCCCGGGATGGGGAGTGGGAAGCATTGGTCATTGTCACCCCAAGGTGATGCAGGCAGTGCGGGACCAGGTCTCCAAGCTCATTTTTGTGCCGAATAATTACTATCATCTTAACCAGGCAGCCCTTGCCGAAGAGCTTGTCAGGCTTTCTTTTCCCGGCAAAGTATTTTTTTGCAATTCCGGGGCCGAGGCCAACGAAGCAGCGGTCAAATTAAGCAGGAAGTTCGGCGCAGGCCGCTATGAGATTATAACCTTTGAAAACGCTTTTCACGGCCGCACGCTTGCCGCGCTTGCCGCTACCGGGCAGAAAAAATACCTCGAGGGTTTTGATCCGCTCCCTCAAGGGTTTAAGCAGGTGCCTTTTAACGATATTGAGGCGGTAAAGGCCGCTGCAGGGGATAAGACCGTTGCGGTCCTGCTTGAGCTGATCCAGGGGGAAGGAGGCATCAATGTCGCCGACAAGGCTTTCGTCGCTGGCTTACGGAAATTATGCGACGAGAGAAAGCTGCTTTTGATCATTGATGAGGTTCAGACCGGCATCGGCAGAACCGGAAAGATGTTCTGTTATCAGCATTACGGGATTACGCCCGATATTATTACGCTGGCCAAAGCACTCGGAGGAGGCCTGCCTATCGGCGCCATGATTGCCAGCAAGGGGATTGCCGACACTCTTCAGCCGGGGATGCATGCTTCTACTTTCGGCGGAGGGCCGGTTGTTTCTAAGGCGGCCCTGGCGGTGCTCAAGGCGGTACAGAAAGAAAAACTGCTGAAGAACGCCGTTGTAATGGGGGAATACCTGTTTGAGAAGCTTAACATCCTCAAGTCCCGTTTCCGGGTTATCCGCCAGGTACGCGGCATGGGGCTGATGGCAGGTATAGAGCTTGAGGTTGAAGGTAAGCCGGTTGTCCAGGGCTGCCTTGCGCGTGGCCTGCTCATTAATTGCACGCACGAGCGGGTCTTGCGGCTGATGCCTGCGTTGTCAGTTACGAAAAAAGAGATCGATAAGGCATTCGGCATACTGACTGAAGTCCTGAAAGGGGTATTGCGATGAAAGACCTTATTTCGATCAAACTCATGCCTGAAAAAGAGATCGAGCAGATTTTTGCTTTGACGGTCCGCCTCAAGAAAGATCCCCGTAAATTCAGCAGGGTCTTGAGCGGAAAGACCCTGGCCTTGATCTTTCAGAAGCCTTCTAACAGGACACGCGTATCTTTTGAGGTGGGAATGTATCAGCTCGGAGGGTATTCGATCTATCTGGGGCCTGATGAGATCAACCTGGGGGTGCGCGAGGCGGTCAAGGATGTTGCGCGCACGCTTTCGCGCTATGTAGACGGCATAGTCCTGCGCACCTTTGCGCACAAGAATATACTTGAGATGGCCGCCTTTTCCCAGATCCCGGTGATTAACGGCCTCTCCGATTCTTCGCATCCCTGCCAGGCGCTTGCCGACCTCTTTACCGTAAGAGAGAAGTTCGGCAGGCTCAAAGGCGTTACCCTGGCATACGTCGGCGACGGCAATAACGTTTGCAATTCGCTGATCTACGCCTCTGTCAAGATGGGCATGAATATCAGGGTCGCTGCTCCGGCAGGGTATCAGCCGGATGCGGTGGTCATAAAGGAAGCCAGGGCGCTTGCCTCCTTCGGGAAGTCGGAACTTTACGTATCGCACGATCCCCTGGAAGCAGTCCGCGGCGCGGATGTGGTATATACGGATGTTTGGGCGAGTATGGGGCAGGAGACCGAGGCCGCACAGAGGGCAAAGGTATTCAAAAAGTTCCAGGTAAATTCTTTCCTTCTTCGCCAGGCACAGAAGAAGGCCCTGGTTATGCATTGCCTGCCGGCTCATCGCGGCCAGGAGATAACCGACGACGTCATCGACGGGCCGCGCGCAATCGTCTTTGACCAGGCGGAAAACAGGATGCATGTGCAAAAGGCCATATTGATCAGCCTGTTGGCAGAAGAGGCCTGATTTTATCCTTATCTGCGCGGCAAGCGAGGGCTAGATATAGGGAAAGATGCGTATATCAGAGCACGGTGTGACAATCGTAGAATTAATGGTGGTGGTAATCATCATCTCCATTCTTGCATCTCTTGCCCTGGCGAATTTTTCCAGGAGTACTGAGAGCGCGCTGGATAAGGAGGCTTTTGCCGCGTTAAGGTTGATACACTCGGCTCAACAGAACTATTATTTGGAGGCGGAAACCTATTACCCCAATTCGGGTACGGTCAATTCTATTCCTTTGATCAATCAGAACCTGAGGCTCTCGCTGCCTACGGATGCCAACCGCGCCTGGAACTACGCGGTCTATTCCAGCGGCTGCTCGCGGGCGACCAGGAACGGGGGCAACGGCAGGAGCTGGTATTTGACGATAAACGATGCGGATGAGACCCCTAATGAAGGAGCAGGGTGTCCGTAAACAGTTAAAAGGAGCTTTAATGAGAAAGGTTGTGCTTGCATATTCAGGCGGATTGGATACTTCCTGCATCGCCAGATGGCTTAAGGATAGAGGGTATGATGTCGTCTGTTTTGTCGCGGACCTGGGACAAGGTCTGGGTGAGGGGGAAGACCTGAAGGCCATAGAGGCGCGCGCATTCGCCGCAGGAGCCTCCAAGGTTTACATAAAAGACCTGCAGGACGAATTCGTGGAGGATTTTGTGCTTCCGGCGCTTAAGGCAGGAGCGGTGTATGAACGCAAATACCTTTTGGCTACTGCCTTGGGAAGGCCCCTGATTGCGAAGTATCTTGTTCAGATAGCACGCAAGGAGAAGGCTGGAGCAATCGCGCATGGTTGCACCGGGAAAGGCAATGACCAGGTACGCTTCGAGGTGACTGCTGGTATCCTTGATCCCTCACTGGAGATACTGGCTCCGGTGCGGGAATGGGAATTCAAATCGCGTGAGGAAGAAATTGAGTATGCCAGGATGAACGGTATCCCCATAGATGTAACTAAGAAAAAACCTTACAGCATAGACCGGAATATCTGGGGAGTCAGTATCGAGGCAGGGGTGTTAGAGAATCTGGAGCAGGAACCGCCGGAAGACGCCTATCTCATTACCAAAGGCCCTACACATACGGCCAGCTATCCCCGTTATGTAGAAGTCTATTTTGAAAAGGGCGTTCCGAAAAAGATCGACGGCAAGAGCTACAAGCTTAAAAACCTGATTACGGAACTTAATGAAATAGGGGGGTTCCACGGAATAGGCAGGAGCGATTTGGTCGAAAACAGGCTGGTGGGGATTAAGTCGCGGGAGATTTACGAAGCCCCTGCAGCAACAATCCTGCATACGGCGCACCGGGAGCTGGAAAGCCTTGTTTTAGACAGGGAGCTGTCGCATTTCAAGGAGATCGTTTCGTTGAAGTATGCGGAGTTGGTTTATTACGGGTTGTGGTATTGCCAGCTCAAGGAAGCCCTGGACGCTTTCGTCGAATCGACCCAGAAGCGTGTCACCGGTTCAATCAAGCTTAAGCTTTCTAAGGGGGTTTGCCTGCCGGTTGGGCGTAAATCAGCGCACTCGCTTTATAAAAAACAACTCAGTACTTACGGCAAAGAGGATGTATTTGACCAGCGGCTGGCAGAAGGGTTCATCAGGTTGTGGGGCATGCCGTATCAGAGGTAAGGCATACAGATCAATAGCCGGGGTAGATGCAAGGAGAAGATATGGCAAAGAAAATGTGGGGAGGAAGATTCGGTAAAAAGACTCACCCCCTGACAGAATCGTTCACGCGTTCCATTCACTTTGATTACAAGCTTGCGGCAGCGGATGTCCTGGGGTCGTTGCTGCATGTGCAGGTACTCGCCAAAAGCGGTTATCTGAGCTCTTCGGAGAGCGCAAAACTCATTAGGGGGCTCAAGCGCATCCTGAAGGACATTAGAGGGGAGAAGTCTGTTGCGGCAAGCGCAGAGGAGGATATCCATTCTTATATCCAGAATCAATTGCACAAGCATGCCGGTGACGTAGCGCTTAAGCTTCAGACTGCCCGCTCAAGGAATGACCAGGTGGCCTTTGCAACCAAGGCATACTGTAAAAACGCCCTTGCCGGACTAATGCGCGATATCCTGGAAATGAGCGGCTCGCTGGTTGATCTTGCGGATAAATATAAGGATACCGTTCTTCCCGGTTATACGCATCTACAGCATGCCCAGCCTATCTATTTGCGGGATTATCTGATGGCTTATACGGCCATGCTTGAGAGGGACTTAGGCAGGATAGAGGATGCCTCTGCAAGGATATCCCTGACGTTAGGTGCCGGCGCGCTTGCCGGGACGCCGGTCTTGGCTGACCGTTATAACCTGAAGGTGCGTGAATTGATTGCTGAGCTTGATGGCGTTGCCCTCAAAGAGTCCGGCATCGAGCTGAAGCCCACCGGTAATTCTCTTGATTCGGTGAGCGACCGGGATTTTGTCATCGAGATTATCGCTTCCCTTTCGATACTGGCGATGCATCTTTCGCGCTTTGCCGAAGACATGATCATCTGGTCGACCGCTGAATTCGATTTTGTGGAGATTGACGAGGCATTCTGCACCGGCAGTTCCCTTATGCCCCAGAAAAAAAATCCCGATGTGCTGGAGCTGGTGCGGGGGTATGCCGGAAGGCTCTACGGGAACCTGGTAAGCGTCCTGACCATGATGAAGGGGTTGCCGATGACCTATAACCGGGATATGCAATTGGATAAGGAGCCGCTTTTTAATTCCATTGAGATCGTTTCTTCGGAGCTGCAGGTCCTTAACGGCCTGGTAAAAGCCCTGAAATTCAATAAAGAAAAGATCGCGGCGCGCCTGAAGGACGAAGGGCTGTATGCGACAGACCTGGTGTATTATCTGGTGGATAAGAAAGTCCCCTTTAAACAGGCGCATACTATTGTGGGTAAGCTGGTGCAATATTCTCTCAAAGAGGGGATAAGGATACAGGATATGCCGGAAAAGGCATTAAAGAAGTTCTCTGCCAAGTTTGTAAAGAGCGAAGTGGCCGGGCTCTTCGATCCGGTTGCTTCGGTGGAATCAAAGAAGTCGATCAAGAGAAAATAAATATTTTCGAGCATTAACCAGAGTCAGTCTATGCACGAATTCAAATACCGCGGAAAAGACCTTTATTGCGAGCATATCAATATACGCAGCCTCGCTGAGCGTTTCGGTACTCCCCTTTATGTGTACAGCTATTATACGTTAATCAGCCACTTCCTGAAGCTTAAGGAGGCCTTTAGAAGCGTTAAACCGCTGATCTGCTATTCGGTTAAAGCCAACTCTAACCTGGCAATCCTCAAAGCCCTGGTTGATAAAGGCGCAGGCCTGGATATTGTTTCGGGCGGGGAGCTTTTCAGGGCCCTGGAGGCCGGCTGTCCCCCGGAACGCATCGTCTATGCATCGGTTGGCAAGACTGACGATGAGATCGAGATGGCCATCAAAAAGAGGATTCTGTTTTTTAACGTTGAGTCTCTCCCGGAACTCAGGAATATCGATCGTATTGCCTCCGGCCTCAGGCGCCAGGTCAGGGTCGCCGTGCGCATAAACCCTGACGTAGAGGCCAGGACCCATAAATTCATCACCACGGGTAAAATCACCAATAAGTTCGGCATTGACCTTGCGCAAGCGCGCAAGATCCTTCTTGCCTCAGGCCAATTCAAATATGCCCGCATCCAGGGGCTGCACCTGCATATAGGCTCTCAAATCACCGAGAGCCAACCATTTGTCGCAGCGATCAAAAAAGTGATTGACTTCATCGCAGCGCTTAAAAAGCAGGGGGTTGAGCTTGAGTATTTTAACATTGGCGGAGGAATGGGGATTGTTTATGACCGGGAGACACCGCAGACCGCCCGCATCTTTGCCGAAAAAATCCTCCCCTTCCTGGCGGGCACCGGGTTGAAGGTTATCATGGAGCCGGGGAGGTTTATCGCCGGTAATGCCGGAGTTTTGGTCACAAAAGTCCTCTACGTAAAAAACACGCCGAAAAAGAAATTCATCATTGTGGATGCCGGCATGAACGACCTGATCCGGCCCGCTCTTTACGGCGCATATCATCAGATACTCCCCCTGCGCCAGGCAAGGACGGGGAAGGAGAAGGCGGATGTGGTTGGCCCGATCTGCGAGAGCGGTGATTTCCTGGCAAAGGAGCGTTATCTGCCTCGCCTCAAAGAAGGGGACCTGGTGGCAGTGATGAGCGCCGGGGCTTATGGTTTTAGCATGTCTTCGAACTACAATTCCAGGCGCAGGGCAGAGGAAGTTATGGTGGTAAAGGACCGGGTCTTTAGCATAAGAAGGCGCGAATCGTACGCCGATCTTATCCGTAACGAGACTATCCCGACCTTTCTTTCGGGGCTATGAGATGAAGTCGGTCAGGTTCACTAAAATCGTGGGCTCAGGGAATGATTTTGCCGTGGTTGAGCGTTCAGGGCTCGGCAGGGGGATGGGTTTACCCCGGCTGGCAAAGGCGATCTGCCGTCCCAGGTACGGCGCAGGCGCAGACGGGATGCTGCTGATTGAGCCTTCCATGGCTGCCGATGTCAGGATGCGCGTTTTTAATGCCGATGGTTCGGAAGCTGAAATGTGCGGCAACGGCGCACGCTGCGTTGCCCGCTGGCTTAAGCAGCGCCTGCCCGGCAGGGACTCCTTTACTATAGAAACCAAGGCAGGCATTATTTCTTCGCGTATCTTCTCTCCCTCTAGGATCAGGATCAGGCTTACCGATCCCGGGAAGGCGAAGCTTGATATTCCGCTTAAGCTGGGCAGCCGGACCATAGGGGTGAATTTTATCGATACCGGCGTTCCTCACGCGGTCATATTCTCGCAAGGGCTTAATAAGATTGACCTCGTTTCCCTGGCAAGGCCTATACGCTATCATAAGAGCTTCATGCCTTCGGGGGCAAACGTTAATTTTATAGAGGTACTCGGCAGATCTTCCTTGCAGATCCGCACCTACGAAAGAGGAGTGGAGGATGAGACGCTTGCCTGCGGTACGGGTTCGGTTGCGGCCGCGCTTATCTTTTCCCTCAAGAGCGGTTGTGTCCTTCCGGTAAAGGTGAGGACCAAAAGCAAAGAGGTGCTGACGGTTTATTATAAGAGGCGGGGAGTTCAATTTTTTGATGTCTGGCTTGAAGGGAAAGCCAGTATTGTGTATCAGGGGGAATACTATTTCAGCGCGGAGGCAGGATATGTTTAAAGGTTCCATTGTCGCGATAATCACGCCTTTTAAGAACGGGAAACTTGACGAAAAAAGGTTCAGGGAGCTGATCGAGTTTCAGATCAAAAATAATACCTCCGGCATTGTCCCCTGCGGTACCACGGGTGAATCGGCAACGCTCTCATTTGAGGAGCACGACAGGGTAATTGAGATTGCGGTTGAGCAGGTCTCGGGAAGGGTCCCGGTCATCGCGGGCACCGGCTCCAACTCCACCCAAGAGGCGATCATGCTTACCAGGCATGCTGCCAGGGCAGGCGCGGATGCAAGCCTGCAGGTTTCTCCTTATTATAACAGGCCTACCCAAAGAGGGCTTTATGAGCATTTTAAGGCCGTGGCTGAGGCAGTTGACATACCGATAATGCTCTACAATATCGCTTCGCGCACCGGAGTCAATATCGAGCCCGAAACCATAGCGCGCCTTGCCTGCGATTGCAAAAATATTGTGGCGGTCAAGGAGGCATCAGGGAACCTTGACCAGATGTCGCGCATCAAGCATCTATGCCCTGAGGGGTTCGACCTGCTCTCCGGAGATGACAGCCTGACCCTGCCGGTCCTGAGTATCGGCGGTTCGGGAGTTGTGTCCGTAGTGGCAAATATCGCGCCGCTTGAAGTTGCATCCCTGGTGAGCGAATATGAGAAAGGCAACATCAGGAAAGCGCGGGAGCTGCACTATAAGCTCCTGCCGCTGGTAAAAGCCATGTTTTTGGAAACGAATCCCATCCCGGTCAAGACTGCGATGGGGATGCTGGGGATGTGCGAGCCCGATGTGAGGCTTCCTCTGTGCGGGATGTCGCCCCAGAACCTGGAGAATCTCAAGAAAGCGCTCAAGGACTATGGACATTTTGTGTTCGAGCTTTCGAGGCGCAGATAATCATGGAGGGTGCCTGTGCTGAATTTACAAGGACCTAAAAAGATAATCAAGTTGGGGATTGCCGGGATCTGCGGCAAGATGGGCAGGCGTATTTATGAGTTAGCCAGCCATGATGAGGATTTTGAAGTGGCGTTTGGCCTTGAGAAAAAAGGCACCAGCCTCATCGGTAAAGATATAGGCAAAATTAAAGTTTCTTCCAGCCCCGACGGCATTTTTCTTATCGATGTCCTGGTTGATTTTACCGTGCCGGAGGCAACCGAGCAGAATCTCGATTGCGCCGCTAAATACAAGAAGGCCATTATCGTGGGGACTACGGGGCTTAGCGAAGCCCAGATGCGAAAAGTAGAGGAGGCCTCGAGTGTCGTTCCGGTGGTTTTTTCGCCGAACATGTCTGTGGGGGTGAATGTATTATTCGCGATCCTGCCGGAGATAGCCAGGAAGCTGGGGCCAGACTATGGCATAGAGATAGTCGAAGCGCATCACCGGGCAAAGAAGGATGCGCCTTCCGGCACCGCCAAGAAAATGGCGCAGGTGCTGGCGGATTCCGTTAAAAGAGAAATACCTGTGCATGCCGTCAGGCTCGGGGATATCGTCGGCGACCACACGGTCATCTTTTGCGGCAATGCCGAACGCATAGAGATAAAACACCAGGCCCATTCCAGGGATTTGTTTGCCCTCGGCGCCCTGAAAGCGGCAAAATGGGTTTACGGCAAACCAGCCGGCCTTTATACCATGCAGGATGTGTTGTTCAAATAAATGATGGGTAACCCGTGCATCTCCTGCGGCTCCTCCGACACCTTCACTATTTTTGACGCCCGCCGTTCCCTTAAATCATCCGTTAGCGCTCCTGTTTTTTCTCCGACCGCGCATGATTTCGGCATCATTTCCCCTTTGAGACGCTGCAGGGCATGTGGTGTGATTTTTGCGCCTGCAGCAGCCGAAGAGGGCGCCAGGGGCCTTTACGCTGATTCGAAAGACCCTTTATACGTTTCTCAGGCGCCTGAGCGCTGCGTTACCTACCGGCGGGTATTATTCCTGCTGCGCAGGTATCTTGCGCAGGGCGCGCAGATGCTGGATATCGGCTGCTCCTACGGCCTGCTGCTTAAATTGGCGCGCCAGGAAGGCATGAAGGTTAACGGAGTGGAGTTGAGCAGGGATGCGGTAAAACATTGCAGCGATACCGAAGGCCTGGATGTATTTTGCGGGGAAGTGGAGGAGGCGGGATTTAAGGCCGGTTATTTTGACTGTGTGACTGCCCTGGAAGTACTCGAACACCTACGGGAGCCTCAACGGTTTATAGGTACAGTCAGGGAGATACTTAAACCCGGTGGCATCCTTTGTCTGGCAACTCCGGATACCGCAAGCCTTTCGGCTAAGATGATGGGGCGCCGTTGGTGGTCTTACAGGCAAATGCATGTATGTTATTTTTCTAAGGCCTCCATTACCGCATTTTTATCGCGTAACGGTTTTTCTATTATCGCCATCTTGCCTTACCGCAAGACATTCAGGATTTCATATATCGTCGGCTGCCTGTTGCGCAGGCAACAAAAGGATATGCGCGCTGCGGGTACACCCCTATCGGGGCTTTTGTCTTTCTTTGACCTGCCTTTGACCATGAGTTTCGGCGATATGCTGGTTATCGCAAGGAGGGATTAAGAAGTGAATATCCGCCTGGTGCGCTGGATAGATATATGGGTTGGCATACCGCTTACCTACCTGTTCTATGCCGTTAAAAAGGCCCTGGGGGTATTTCCTTTATCCCCCCGCAGGGGAGAGGAGGCCGCCTATTCAAGGATCCTGCTTATTAAATTCTGGGGTATCGGGAATATCGCGATGATGCTCCCTGCGGCACTGAGCCTGAGGTCGCGCTATCCGCAGGCAAAGCTTGATTTTCTTACCCTCAAAAGAAATAAACCCGTTGCCCTTGCCAGCGGTTGTTTTGACAACGTTTACGGCATAAGCAGCGTGGGTTTTATCGCTTTTATCTCCAGCACTCTCAGAAAACTTTTTATGCTCAGGAGAAACGCTTATGATTTGGTAATCGATTTTGAACAGTTTGCCCGTTTTTCCGCAATCTTTTCTGCCCTGATTGCCAGGGGACAGACGATTGGTTTCAACACTAAAGGACAGCACAGGCAGGTGCTGTTCGGCAGGGCCGTCCCTTACGATAATGCCATTCATATCGTCAGGTCTTTTTGCTCCCTTACCGAGGAAGCGGGTGCGGCGCCTCAAAGAAGCATGCCGCGCGGCCACTACCTTGTGAGTTCGGCTGCAGACATAGAGTCCGTAAAGCGCCTGATCGGAGCAGTTGCCGGTTCCGGCAGGAAGATGGTGGTATTGCATGTGGGCACGAGCGATAATTTCACGCTCAGGCGATGGCCTTTAGAGTACTTTGCAGAGCTTGCCGACAGGATCATAGAAGCGTTCGGGGCAACGGTTGTTTTTAGCGGCATGCGCGAAGAATCTTTCCTGGTCAAGGAGGCGGTTCTGCTTATGCGCAACCGTTCTCTGGCAATAGACTTGAGCGGAAAACTGAATTTTAAGACTTTTCTGGCCCTCTTATCGCTGGCAGACCTTACTATCTGCGCTGATACTGCGCCGGTCCACCTTGCGTCATGCCTTAACAGGCCTGTTGTCGGCCTTTACGGGCCGAATACGCCGTTCCTTTACGGGCCGTGGGGAGAGAAGGGGATCTTTTTTTATAAGTCCTTTTCCTGCAGCCCCTGTATAACCAATTTTAACGCCAAGATCAACCGGTGCCGCCATCCCCAGGGGCAGGGCGCGTGCATGCGCGCCTTGAGCGTTGATGAAGTCTTCAAGGGCGTCAGCGATTATTACCTGAAGCCTCAGGCCAGGTTTTCTGAGTCTGTGCGTAAGGCAGCTTAAAAAAAGGAAAAGGGAGAGATAATTGATCAGGGAGATTTACCTTGATTTTTTGCGCGACAAGATCCGGCGGAGAGAATTCCTGTGGTTGTTCAGGCAGGCAGTTAAATACCCGCTGGTTTTTGCTTCAGTTTTTTTCCGTAAGCAGCTCTGCGGCCCGCTCCTCGGCACGCTGGTGGTGAATTACCGCTGCAATTACCGCTGCAGGATGTGTAATCTCCCCGCGCGCGACGCCCAGCTCCGGAACAGGGGCCTGAAAGAACTTGATACTGCCGGCATGAAGCGGTTGATTTCTGGTTTTGCGCGTCTGCATACCGCAGGGGTGGGGTTTACCGGGGGAGAGCCGCTTTTACGCGAAGACATATTCGAGCTGATGAAGTTTACCAGGGGCCAGGGGATGTTCGCCCATCTGAACACAAACGGTTCCCTGCTGGATGAGAAGGCGGTCTCACGCATAGTTGACTGCGGTGTGCACTCTGTCAATGTATCGCTGGACGGGGCGCGTGAAGAGACCCATGATTCTATCCGGGGATTTAAGGGGGCTTTTGCAAAGGCAACCGAGGGGATAAAGCTTCTTGTCGCTGTTGCCTCCGGCGCAAAAGCGCTAAAAAAGGCGCGGCCGCGCATTAAGATCGTTTCGGTTATAAACGAACAGAACATCGATGAGGCGCCTGACCTTATCGCACTGGCGGAGGCCTTGGGCGCCGATTGCATCGAATTCATACCTCAACAGGATTTTTTTTCCTCGCAAGCGCTGAAGGCGCCTTTACGGGAAGAAGCGTTTTTACAAAAAGCGCGCTTCCTTTCCGGGTATCTGCGCAGGGCCAAGCGCCAGAGGGGCGTAAAGATCGAGAATTCTGCCGGGCACCTCAGGCTTTTTGAAAGATCGTTCTCAGGGCTGGCGTCTCCTATGGTGTGCTTTGCCGGACAAAGTTCCTATGCGCTTGACTGCTACGGAGAAGCGTATCCGTGCGTTCCCTGGGTGAACTGGGGGAGGTCAGTGGGCAATTGTTCCGATGCCTGCACTCCGGAAGGTTTTTGGTATTCTCCCGAGTTAGAGCGGGCCCGCAAAGCCATTCTCAGCTGCAGGGATTGCTACCTTAATTGCCAGGCAGAACTCAATCTTTTGTTCAATATCACGTCGCTGCGGCCGTGACCGCAGGCAATTTTTGTTTTGCTCAAAGGCCGCAGTTAGGGTATAGTAGGTAGTTAACGAGGAGGAGAAGCAATGGAGTTTAGCGTTTCAAAGCATCTTAAAAAACTGCCGCCGTATCTTTTTGTGGAAATAGACAAGCTGAAAAGAAAGGCACGTGAGGAAGGGCGGGATATCATCGATCTGGGTATCGGCGACCCGGACCTGCCTACGCCGGCACCTATCATTGAAAAGCTTGCCAGTGCGGCTCATGACCCCGCCAATCACCGTTACGCGCTCGACCAGGGTATGCCTGCGTTACGCACGGCGATCTCCCGGTGGTATCAGAAACGTTTTGGTGTTTCCCTCGACCCTGAAAAGGAGATCCTGCCTTTGATCGGCTCCAAGGAGGGAATCGCGCATTTTCCTTTGGCCTTTTTGAACGAAGGTGATTATACCCTGGTGCCTGACCCGTGTTATCCGCCGTATAAGGGAGGTACCATACTTGCAGGCGGGACACCGTTCCTCATGCCCTTGAGGGAATCCAATGCTTTTCTCCCGGACCTGGCCAGGGTCCCCGCAAGGATACGCCGCAAAGCAAAGATCACCTACATTAATTACCCGAATAACCCCACCGGAGCTGTTGCTCCTTTAGGGTTCCTGCGCCAGGCAGTGGAATTCGCCAGGCGCAACAAATTGATCCTTGTATCCGATCTGGCTTATTCGGAGATGTCCTATGACGGTTACCGGCCTTTTAGTATATTTGAATGCGAGGGCGCCAAAGACGTTGCCGTTGAATTCCATTCCCTTTCAAAGACCTATAATATGACCGGGTGGAGGATCGGCTGGGCATGCGGGAATGCAACACTGGTGTCTGCTTTGGCTAAAGTCAAGTCCAATATCGATTCCGGAATCTTTTCGGCGGTGCAGGTGGCCGGCATCCACGCGCTGGAAGGGCCTGATGACCATATTGAGTCGATGAGGAGGATTTACCAGGAGCGGCGGGACCTGCTTGTCGACGGCCTAAGGTCTTTGGGATGGAGCGCGAGGTCTCCCCAGGCCACCTTTTATCTCTGGCTTAACGTCCCTGCCAAGACGGATTCCATGAGATTTGCTTCGCTTTTGCTGGACAAGGCGGATCTGGTTGTCACTCCTGGCGTTGGTTTCGGTAAAAACGGAGAAGGATATATCCGCATGGCCCTGACGGTTCCCGCTGAAAGGATACGGGAAGCATTGGCAAGGCTTAAGAGAATACTTTGATGCCGGTTTGTTTTCTTGGCGTGGGGTCTAATTTGGGGGATAAGAAACAGAATATCAACCGCGCAATCGCCTCCCTGAATTCATCCAGGGGAGTGCGTGTGGTGGCTGTTTCCTCTTTTTTGCGCACCAAGGCTGTGGGCGGACCTGCGGGGCAGCCCGATTACCTGAACGCGGCCCTTAAGGTAAGG
>Ga0101944_10002813_pt1 | contig 26519 bp, 20 predicted proteins | sample DewCreD2012metaG_FD_75245 | JGI IMG/M metagenome (GOLD analysis project Ga0101944, IMG submission 75245) | Hot spring sediment bacterial and archeal communities from British Columbia, Canada, to study Microbial Dark Matter (Phase II) - Dewar... ... | reverse complement strand
GCAACCTCGGGCATCTGTCCCTTGAGCACTTTGCTGGCGCGCTCGATCCGAGCGTAGAAGTCGCTTTGTCCCTCGACGAGACGGACCAACTTCTTCGTGTTTAGTACCTCTACATTTCGATTCTGTGCAAAACGGGCAGAAAAGCTGAGTTACATGGCGGTGCTGACAGCGAGTTGGGGGATGATGACCAGTTCCCGCAGTTTCAGCGCCGTGGTAACCACGGCCTTGCCGAATGGAGTCAGGTAGTATTTGTAGGCGTGCCCCACCTTTTTGATGAGGCCGTGGAGACGTAGCCGTTTGAGCAGCCGGGACATCTGCCCGCTGTTTTTGTCTGGCAGAAATCGGCGCAGGGTTTTGTTCTGCATGCCGCTGATGTTGAACTCGCCGCGCGCGATGGCCCGGAACAAGGCTTCGTCCTCAGAGTCGAACAGATTGAATCCGGGGTAGGCTCGGCCTTCCTTGTGCACCGATTGTGAAAGCTTGTCGAGCTTGTCGCGGCCGTTGCGGGGATCCTCAATGGCCGACAAGAACTCCAGGTAGCGCCGGTTGGCGGCTTGCAGGATCTCCCGCAGGGCGGGCAGACTGTAGATGGTCTTCTGCATCGACGCCCACTTGGTTTCTTTGGTGCCGTCACGATGTTCTACCTCGCGGTAGTGCTTGAAAAAGGTCAGATCGTTGACCGTGGTCTCGATCCGTAAAATGAGGCCGAACTTGTCGTAGAGCTTCAGCGATACCGGCCCCATGGTGTGTTTGATCCGCGCGCCTTCGATGCGGATGTTGAAGCGGTTGCCCATCTCTCCCTCATACTGCGTGCTCAGCTTGCGGCCCAGGAACGTGGCGATGTTGTCCGGCTTGACCGTGTGGATCGCGGTCCGCGTCAGGTTGCCGTAGATGGCCGCCAGATCCGCCTGGCGCTGGAAAACGATGTCGGTGGCGTACTCGCACTGGTCCACGCTCCAGTGATAGGCAACTCCAAAGTCCCGATGAATCGGGCAGAAGCGGCGGGCCATCTCATCCAGCCGCTGGTGCAGCCGCTTGACCTGGAGCCCGTTGGCGATCTGCTGGGCGTGGCTCCAGTCGGCAATCTCCACGAACGCGTTGTCGATCAATTCAAAGTCGATCTTGCGTTTGCGTAGAATGCTGGCCAGCCAACTGTGCCCGTTGAAGTAGACTTGTAGCCGGCAGGGCAGCCAGGTCGGCACCCGCACATACCCCAACCCCAGTTCTTCGTCGATGAAATAGAAGTAGTAATGTAAACATTTGCCGTCGTCCGGCAGCAGGTAGGTCTTGCCGGTCTGCTTGTTGTGCCACGGCTTGTAGGTCGAGCAGGCCTCCATGGCCGACAGGATGCACACCAAGCCCGGTTGCTCGCCGCGCTTGGCCAGGATCGCTTTGACCCGATCCTCCTTCCGCACATTGCGCTTGCGAAGGAACTCGATCTCGATCCCGCTCTCGGCCGCCAGCCGCTCCGCATTCTCCCGCAGCCTGTTGCGAAACGGTTCGGCGAACCTGGGATAATCGAAGATCCGGATCTTCCGTTCGTACAAGTACGAGGTCATGCCCTCGGCATAGCAGATCTTCGGCAGCGTTCCAAACAGCAAGATCCGATCCCAGCAGGAAAGCAGCCCGGCGATCTGAGGCGCGTGGCGTTCGGTCAGCAGCGTCAAGCCCACTCAGGCATCATAGTAGATAACCTGTTTGGTTCCGGCTATGCCGGGTTAGGTAAGCGTTTCCTGATCAGTTAATTTCCAGGGCCTTCGCGCCGCGCAATAGGCCTTGTTTGACTTGGGAGCCAAGGGTTCTCTCGAAATTCTCCCGCCCCGTTCGTTACCTCCCTCAGCGTGTCGCAACTGCGCCGTGCGCGAATCGTGAGCACCTTGCGGCTCCCGGTTGTCTCTGGTTCTCCGCCAATTGCCCTTGGCCCGCGAAATGCACTCCACGTTCACTTTGCCGGAGCCAGTTTCGTACGGCCGCTGGCCGGAGTCTCTCAAGTTGGTTAATGGCAGCCCGCGATCGACCTGCACAAGTCGGACGATTTCTGCAACTTACCGGGCCAATACCCCTGGCAGGTGCGACGGCGGCGCTGGGCTGGGGCTCTTCATCGCGAAGTGAATCGTAGAGCAATACCGGGGCGAGATCGCGGTAGAGAGTGCGCCTTCGAAGGGAAGCCTGTTCCGGGTCAAGCCCCCCTTCGATCTCAAGCTGGGCCGCATCAAGCTGGGCCGCAGTGAGCGGCCAGACGAACTGTGCTAATATAGCGTTTCGATTGAAGCTGACAGCAACAGCTTTGTCGCTCGTCCTTCTCTTCGCGGTTAGCGAAGCGCCATACGTTCACTTTCACCAGAACGCAGCCAGCGAGCATTCCCAAGAGGCTCATCAAGGGCGCAACATCTCGGTGCATGTGCTCCTGATCCTTGGCGTGGACCGTCACCAAAGCCGGGGTGTCGAGATCGAAGCTGCGCCGCACCACGACGACGATGCCATCTTCCTGAGTTGGCTCCAAAGCGGGCCGCAAGGAAAGGCACCGTTCATTGTCGCTTTGCGGACATCCCCGGCAGTGGCGGTGCCTGACGTCAGATCACAAGAGCTGGCTTCGTTGCCATCGTCGCGGTCCCATGATCCGCCCCTCTGCCCATCGACCTCCCCCCGATCTCCCCCCTCCTTCACTTTCACTCCCTTCGTCTGATCCCGGCCCCAACCCGGGCCAAGTTTATTCCTTTTCTAGCTGAGGAGGAGTTATGTGCATGCGGTCACGGTTGCCGCGGGCGATGTCTTTCTGCTTGCTGTTCTCAGCCGCAGGCGCCTGCGCACAGGAGATCACCGAACGGGAACTGGTTCAGAAGTTCCTCACGGCGAGTCCCCACGTTCGTGAGCTGAACGCAGGAATCGCCGCCACAAGGGCCGAGACGCGCGGCTGGAGTCTCTGGCCCAATCCTTCCGCGGGCGCGGTAAGGGAGGGTGCCGGCTTGACCGAGTTCCTGCAATATGAACAGCCGCTCGCCATCAGCGGACGCCTCGGTCTCCTCCGGCAAGCCGGCTCGGCCGTCGTTAGCTCAGCCGAATCGGAGGCCGCTTTCAGGCAGTGGGGACTGATCTCCAATCTCCGGTCCGCCTTCTATGAGCTTCTTGCAGCACAGGAACGCGGGGCGGCGGTACGTTCCAACCTGGACCGGCTGGACGAAGTGATCGGTATCCTCAGCGCGCGTGAGAAAGAGGGCGAAGGCTCCGCTTACGACCGTCTCCGGGCCGAGCGCGAGCGGTCCGAGATCGAGACCGAGATCGCCGTCGCCCGCATCGCCACCGCCACGGCGCGGTCCCGCCTAGCTGCCCTCCTTGCGCCCGGCAGCCTGCCCGGCGCGCTGGTTGCGCGGGGATCTCTCGCGAGCGAAGCGCCCATACCGGGCCTGGAGGAACTCCTGGCGCGAGCATTGGCCGAACGAGGCGACTTGAAAGCGGAGGGCCAGCAGGTCGCGAGTTTCGGACTGCGGCAGCGCGCCGCCGAGCGTCTGCGCATTCCCGAGCCCTCCCTGATAGGCGGATTCAAGCGCGCAGACATCGGACCACGCCTCGCCAATGGCGGTTTCTTCACGATATCCGTGCCGCTACCCGTCTTCAACCGCGGTCAAACAGAGGCGGCCCGCTTCCGCGCCGAGAGCGAGCGCGCGCAGTTCCGCCGGCAAGCAATCGAGCAGCGTATTGCGGCTGAGGTCGAGGCGGCGCGCAAGACGCTGGAGCTCAGGCGGGCCCTCCTCGCGGACTATCAGCTCCGCGTTCAGGAACAGGGTCGCCGCCTTGAGGACATCGCGCGGACGGCCTACCAGGAAGGGGAAATTGGCATTCTCGAACTGCTTGATGCCTACCGGGTGAATCTACAGTCACGCTTGCGGTCGCTCGACTTCCGTTCGGCCGCCAAGCAGGCGGAAATTGAGTTGGAGCGCGCGATTGGCGCTCCCGTGCTGAATCCGGAGGTCCTGCCGTGAAGGCGAAGACGATTTTGCTTTTGGGGATCCTGATCTTGCTTCCGGGCTGCAGAAGGGAACAGCCTGCCGCACATGCGCAGGATACGAAGAGCGAGGAGCTAGCGACACTCTCCGTGACCAACTGGACAGACAAGACCGAGTTGTTCATGGAATATCAGCCGCTGGTCGCGGGAGCGAAGCGCCGCTTCGCGGTCCACTTCACGGATCTCTCCGACTTCAAACCGCTAACGAAAGCTACTGTCACAATTGCCCTGAAGCGGGCCGGCGCCCTCGTCGAAAGTTTCTCTACGCCAGGTCCTTCGAGACCGGGCATATTCGCCGTGGACGTGCAGCCGAAGCAGCCGGGAAAGTACTCGATGAGCGTATCCGTGAATGCCCGCTCGTTGCACGACACGCACGAAATCGGCGAAGTGGTCGTGTACTCGTCCGAGAAGGAGATTCCGCCTCCGGCTCAAGAGCTTGCCGAAGAGCAGATCGCTTTCCTCAAGGAACAGCAGTGGTCGCTCGAGTTCGCCACGGAACTCGCGCGAAAGCGGTCCATGCGGGAAGGCATCGTAGTCCCGGGCGACGTGCGGCCAAGGAGCGGCGGCGAAGTGGACGTGGCCCCGCCCATAGCGGGTCGGCTTTCGATGTCGGTGCAACTCCCGGTAATCGGCACAGCCGTGGCGCAGGGGCAGGAACTGGCGTCGATCATTCCCCTCACGCCAGCGCCCGGCGACAGGCCATCTCTTGAACTGGCGATCTCCGAAGCGCGGACCGCGCTCGATCTGGCGCGCCGGGACCTCGCCCGGGCCGAACGGTTGCTCGCCGTAGGAGCCATTCCAGCCAAGCGGGTGGATGAAGCCCGAGCCGCTGAGTCAACCCTGGTGGCGCGCCTCGCCAGCGCGGAGCGGCGGCTACAGCAATTCGAGGCCTCGCGCCTTTCGGACCGCACAAGCGGCGGAGATTCGTTGTTTACCGTGCGCGCGCCCATCGCGGGCGTGGTCGCTGAAGTGAGCGCCACTCCGGGATCGAACGTCAACCAGGGGGACAGGCTATTTCGAATCGTTGCCGTGGACCGCGTCTATGTGGCCGCGAACGTTCCCGAGGCCGAGATACCCCGGCTGGCCCACCTCAACGGCGCTGAGATCGAGATACTCGGCATTCCCGAGCGTCTGTCAGTCGGCCGGGTTGTCGCCAAAGCGAGCGTCATCGACCCTAAAGCACGAACATTGAGCGTGGTCTTCGAGGTAGCGAACCCGGCGCGAACGCTCGCCATCGGCCAGGCTGTATTCGTACGCCTGTTCCTGACCGGCAGGGTAGATGCGGTGACCGTGCCGGAGTCGGCGGTGGTAGACGATGGAGGCCGCCCGGTTCTGTTTGTGCAGAAGGACGGCGAAGCCTTCGTCCGCAGGCCCGTCAAGCTCGGCATCCGAGAACGGGGGGTCGTGCAGATCGCCGAGGGCCTGCGGCCAGGCGAGCGCGTCGTGACGAAGGGTGCATACCTCATCCGGTTGGCAGCGCTGTCTTCGCAGATCCCGGCGCATGGCCACGTGCATTAGGAGGGCGCAGAGATGATCGATGGATTGATTCGCTGGTCGATCAACAACCGGGTACTGGTGGCCGTCATGGCGGCCGCATTGTTGGTCTGGGGCGGCAGCCAGGCCACAACCATGCCTGTGGACGTATTTCCGGACTTGACCGCACCGACCGTGACGATACTCGTCGAAGCCGGAGGGATGGCGCCCACCGAACTGGAGTCTCTGGTGACGTTCCCAATTGAAGCGTCGCTCAACGGCGCGAGCGGCGTGCGCCGGGTGAGGTCGGCAACCGCTGTCGGAGTGGCCATCATCTGGACCGAGTTTGACTGGGGTGAAGACATCTACCGCGCCCGTCAGACGGTCGCCGAGAAGCTGAACCTGGTCGCTGGTTCGTTGCCTCCGGAGGCCCGGGTCGCGCTGGCACCTATCTCGTCCATCATGGGCGAGATACTGTTCATCACCCTGGAATCGGACCGCCATTCCATGCTCGAGCTCCGTAACACAGCCCACACAGTCATCCGGCGGCGTTTGCTCGCGGTACCGGGCGTATCTCAGGTGACGCCGACAGGCGGTGGGCAGAAGCAGTACCAGGTGCTGGTCTCGCCCGCAAAGCTTAAAGTTTACGATCTCATGTTGAAGGAGGTGGAGGCCGCACTGCAGTCAGCGAACCGCAACACTTCAGCCGGCTTCCGCGTAGCCGGCGGGCAGGAGTACCTGATCCAAGGCATCGGCCGCATTTCGGAAGTGGAAGATATCGCGGATACGGTCATAGCGGCGCGCGGCCCCGCGCCGGTCCTGGTTCGCGATGTCGCCGAAGTCAGAATCGGTGAAGCGCTGAAGCGTGGTGAAGGGTCGCATAACGCCGAGCCCGCGGTGGTGATCGGGATTCAGAAGCAGCCCGGTGCGAATACGCTGGAACTGACTCGCCAACTGGATCGCGTTCTGGACGAGGTCCAGGCCGCGCTGCCGGCTGGAATGAAGATCGACAAGAACGTCTTCCGCCAGGCCGACTTCATCGAGACCGCTGTACGGAACCTGCTCGACGCGCTCCGGGACGGCAGCCTGCTGGTCATCATCGCGGTCGTCCTATTCCTGGCGAATGTGCGTGCCAGTATCATCACGCTCCTCGCCATTCCGTTGTCCCTAGTGGCGGCGATCTGGGCCATGAAAGGGGCTGGATTCACAATCAATACGATGAGCCTTGGTGGCCTGGCGATTGCCATCGGCGAGCTGGTGGATGACGCCATTATCGACGTGGAGAATGTCTTCCGGCGGCTGCGCTTGAACAACCAAAGACCTGAGGACCAGCGCTTGCCCTCCAACGAGGTGGTCTACCGGGCGAGCGCCGAGATCCGCGGTTCGGTGGTGTTCGCGACGCTCATCGTTATCCTGGTGTTCCTGCCTTTGTTCTTCCTGGAGAGCGTCGAAGGCCGGCTTCTCAAGCCGCTTGGTTTCGCGTATGTGATCTCTCTGGCGGCCTCGCTTGCCGTGGCGCTCACGGTGACTCCGGCGTTGTGCTCGCTGCTGCTTCCCAAAGCACAATCCGTGTTGCGGAGCCATGAGCCACGCCTGGTCGCCTGGCTGAAGAGGATGTATCAGCCGACTTTGCGCTGGAGCCTCGATCATACGTATTTCGTCCTGGGCGTGTTCGGGTTGTTGCTCGCCACGGCCGCGGGCAGTGTCTTCTGGATGGGACGTGCGTTTCTGCCGGAGTTCAACGAGGGGACGTTGACGATCAGCGCGGTCACGCTGCCGGGTACCAGCCTCGCGGAATCAGACCAGCTCGGCCGCAATCTGGAACGGATCCTGCTAGGCGTGCCCGAGGTGGTCTCGACCGCGCGCCGGACTGGCAGAACCGAGATGGACGAACACGTTCAAGGCGTGGAGTCAGCGGAACTGGACGTGAACCTGCGCATGCGCAACCGGCTCAAGCACGAAGTGCTCGAAGATATCCGCCGGCGCGTGACACTGGTTCCAGGGATGAACGTCACAGTGGGCCAGCCCATCTCGCATCGAATTGACCACATGCTGTCCGGAACACGTGCGAACGTCGCTGTGAAGGTATTCGGTGATGACCTCCAGACGCTGCGTGCAGTAGCGAAACAGGTGCACGCGGCCATGCGGGACGTCCCGGGTGTGGTGGACCTTATGATCGAACAGCAGACCGAGATCCCGACTGTCCGTGTCCACTTCAACCGGGCGGCGCTTGCGCGCTATGGTTTGGGCTCGGGTGCCGCTGCCGAGGCTCTGAAGACGGCATGGCTCGGTAAGGAGGTTGGCCAGATTCTGGAAGGACAGGTCTCGTTCCCGTTGGTGCTCCGTTATGCGGCTTCCAACCCTTCCGATCTGGACCTGATCCGCAACACGATGATCGATGCGCCTTCGGGCGCACGCGTTCCCCTGTGGACCGTCGCCGACATCCGAGAGGACCGCGGCCCCAACTTCATCAGCCGCGAGAACGTGCAGCGCAAGATTGTGGTGCAGTGCAACGTGGCGGGCCGGGACCTCCGCGGCGTCGTGACTGATATCCAGAGGCGTGTCAACGCAACTGTCAAGCCTCCGCGGGGGTACTACATCGACTATGGCGGCCAGTTCGAAAGCGAAGCCCGGGCCTCAGAACGAATCCTTTGGCTCGGCCTGGCCGCGATCGCAGGCATCTTTGTCATCCTGCTGACCGCGTTCCGCTCGTCGCGCGACGCGCTGATCATCATGCTGAACCTGCCGCTCGCGCTGATCGGCGGAGTCGCGGGAGTTTTCCTCGCAGGAGGCGTACTCTCCGTGGCCTCGCTTATTGGGTTCATCACGCTGTTTGGTATCGCCACTCGCAACGGCATTATGTTGATCTCGCACGTCAAGCACCTCGTCGAGGTCGAAGGCGTGGCGGACTGGCGGCAAGCGGTAATGCTCGGCGCTTCCGAGCGGCTCGCCCCCATCTTCATGACCGCCATGGCAACAGGTCTGGCGCTGGTGCCGATCGCGCTGGGCCTCGGAAAGCCCGGCAGCGAGATCCAGGCCCCGATGGCGATGGTTATCTTCTTCGGCTTGTTCACCTCCACGATGCTGAACATGGTCGTGGTACCAGCCGTTTACGGGCGGTTCGGGGGGCAACGGACGGGGCACTGAAGACGTCGCACGCTCATTGACGCGTGAGAGAAAGGCTCATCCAAGACGGCTGCGGGCACGGTCAGTGCCAACGCCGCCAAGGTGGCCCCCTCTTGCACTGCCACAGTCACCTTGGTGCCGGCGGAGTGCGGGCGGTTTGCCGGCGGTGGACCAGTCCACCGGGCTCCGGAAACTTGGTTCTGGAGTCTCCGAGAAGCGGATGCTGTCGCGAGCCACCAGGATCGTGCTCCGTCGTCTTCGATGAACACATTTCCTCTCGGGGAGGTAAGGCGGTATTCTGGCTGCCCTCCGGTCAGAAGGACGCAAGTTCTTGAATCTGCGACACAAGCGGCCTAATCTCCGGAGGTCAGCTTGGCGACGTCCCCTGCTGAAAGGGTACGGGCGCTTATGTGCTAGGCTTCGTCGTCTTGCAGGAGCGAGCCTTGGCGTTACACGACGGGTGCTACCTCGATGCTTCCTTAGCCATATACTCATGGGTGGCGGCTAGCGCGCGCATTTCTTTCGCCGCCTTCCGGCAGTGCTCTGCGTAGTACTCGCAGTGTGCCGCGGTATCAGGCGCCATTGGTCGCTTCACCTCGCTGGGCCGGGGGGATCTCCTGTATTCAGCAGCCAGAGCTTCGTGTTCCTTTGCCTCGGCCTCGTGTTTCTCCGCCATCGCAGTGTAGTGCCGGGCAAGTTTCATGTGGTCGTCAGCCGTCTTCGCCTTCGCCACCAGTTCCTTGACTTGCTTCGGTTTCAGAAGTTCTTTGGGCCCCGCGGCACCTGCCGCGGAGGCGCCAATCAGCAGGGCGGCTCCTAGCGCCAGGGCGCGCGCCACCGTGAAGTTCAGCTTGATCATTCCGGACTGCATCTCGCTATCTCCTTTTCTATTGGGCTCAGCGACTTGGTGAGTTCGCACAACCCATCAAGCAAGACGCTTGCCAAATCCGACTGCTATCCCAAACCCGAGTTGGTTCAACGCGGACGAAAGTCACGGTCACGAGCTTCGGGAGTGGGGTGCTCTTCTTTGGGCAGCGAGTGGAGGATTTCGGACAGGAGCGAGCCGTCTTATCGGGAAGGAGGCGGCGGAGCGCTGCCAAACGCCGACCGAGGGGGTGAGCCAGACGCATCCTGACGTCGGTCTTGTGCCCCAAGACGGTACTGCCAGAGAGGATGCAAACTGCTCCCACCGCGCGATTCCGGTCTGCCATCGGTCGGGACGACGAAACCATCGAAGATGGCGCACAATAGCGCTTGATGGATGAAGGCACCGCGAAAGGTTCCAGACATATCCGGCGCCGGTTCCGCATCGATCAGGCCAGAGGACCGACAGGCTGCTCTTGTCTGAGGCCTCCCGGTTGCGTTGGATGACGCGCTGAGGTAGCTTCTGGACAGGAGAGCACCGGCAATGAAAACGAAGGCTGTGGTCGGGCTCCTCTTCGCCGTGCTGGGCATCGGCGGCATCAGCTATTCCACCTGGCGCTACGTCGCCGAGCGGGAGACGCATTTCTGCAAAGCATGCTCTCGTTCCGTTCACCGGCATTCGCGGACAGTCGCTTTGGTCGAGGGCAAGAGGCGTGTCTATTGCTGCCCGATGTGCGCGTTAACCGAACACCGTCAATCGGGCAAGCCCGTCGAGGTGATTGAAGTAGCCAACCATCTCGGCGCTAAAGCTCTACGGCCGGCGGACACCTATGTAGTGCGCAACAGCAATGTCAATCTTTGCCAACGCCACGATCCCACGGTAAGCCCCGACAAGCAACCGATGCGAGCGCATTTCGACCGCTGCTCGCCGAATATTCTCGTCTTCGCGAGCCGGGCGGCCGCACAAGAGTTCTCGCGGGAACACGGAGGCCAGGTGCTTCGGTTCGCCGACCTGGCCTCTCAATACCAACGATGACGGGCAGCGGCTACTGGGCTGCCTCGACTTTGTCGATCACGATTCCCTGGAGCCCCGCTTTCTCCTTCAAGGTGCCGGTGACCTTCACCTTCTTCTCGATGAACGGCATCAGCTTCGCATTCGGGTTCTTGTGGTTCATCGAGATGGGCAGGTAGATCTGCTTGCCGTCGAATATTGCGAGGGGGTTGCCGGCGCGTGCGCAGGCTTCCGCGCATTTCGCATGATTCTCACCGGAGCTATCGTGCCCGACAAAACAGGCAATGTCCACGACCTGCCCGATGATCTCAGTCGCCCTTGCATCTCCGTGATCGTGTGAATGCGCCTGCCATGCGAACGCTCCGCAGATCCCGGCGGCCGCCAGCACGAAAGCGCCCAGCGTCGTCTTCAATCTCATGATTTGCCTCCCAGAGTGTTTTCAATTTTCTTCTGTGGTCTAACGAACCGTCTCGATCTTGTCGGCTTTCAGAATCTTCGTCTTCTCATAAAGCGTTCCAGTCACCTTTACCTTTTGCGCCGCAAACCTCTCCGGCGTTTGCTGGTCGCTCAGCACGTACATCCCATCGCCCACCAAAAGGGCGTATTTCCATTTTTTCGGGTCCATTTTCACGCACTCCCGCACGCACTTGTCGTCGGGCGTGATTCCCATCGTGTGCTTGGCGCCGCACATGGTGTCGGTGATCACGCCGGCGAACGTCTGGACCTTGTCGGCAGCGGGAGCCGCCAAAGCAGCAAACAGCAAACCAAGAATTGTCTTTCTCATTGTGCTGTTGGATTCCTTTCCTGTATCGATGTCAAAAACTCCAAGCCCTTGTCCTGCTTGAGCCGCTTCCACAAGCGATCAAACCGTTTCTCATCGAGCCTCTGCTTGAGTTGGAAGTTGAAGCCCTTCAGGCTGCCGTAGTGGCTCTGAGCGCGTTCGTAGGTCGTCAGAGTCAACTGGAACGGCCCCGATGTGCTCGCATTCTCGATGTCCTCGATGCGCCAGGTGCGCGACTGCCCCTTCCGGTCCGTCTTGTAAACGATCCGATCGGAACTCACTCGTAGGACACCCTCGGAGCCTCGCAGCGTCCCCAGCAGCTTGACCGGGATCACCCACTCCGCCTCAGCCTTTGGATCAGCAAGCGCGGCCACGAATCGCTGGTCCAACTTGTTCTTCAGAAAATCGTAGGCCGCCGTGAAAGTCTGTTCCTTGCTGGTGAGATAAAACTCGAATTCCCTGTCCGCCCCCAAGAGCCACCTGCGGTCCTTGTAGGTGACGATCACCAGCTTTTCGGAAGAGAGCCAAAGTTGCTGGATATCCGGATAGTCCCAGCGGGCGCTCTCCAGCTTTGGGGGCTTCTTTCCTTTCGCGACCTTCGCCTGTTGCTTCTTGGTAAGACCCTGTTGGTATTGCACGCCGTGCTCGTCAAACGTGACGCGGCCGGGGTGATCCCTCAGTGCCCGTTTGAGGCGGACCTCAAACTGAAGGTCCTGGCTCCATGCCGCCGTTGTCAGCCCTAGCGCAAGGGCCAGGCTCAAGACGCGAACTGTTGCTTTTTCACTTCGGTATGCCATTTCCATATCTCGTAGATAGCCGGATAAACCACCAGTTCCAGGATGAAAGAGGTAAAAATGCCCCCGATCATCGGCGCAGCTATCCGCTTCATCACGTCCGCGCCGGTCCCGACGGACCACATGATCGGAACCAGTCCCATAAACATCGTGGCCACGGTCATGAACTTGGGCCGTATTCGCTTCACGGCGCCCTCGTGAACGGCCTCCTGGAGGTCAGCCAAGGACTTCATCTTCCCTTCCCTTTTCGCCTTCTCGTACGCGATGTTCAGGTAGAGGAGCATGAAGACCGCGGTTTCCGCGTCCACGCCCAGCAGTGCGATCAGGCCTACCCACACCCCGATGCTCATGTTATAGCCAAGCAGGTAGAGCAGCCACACAGCCCCGATCGCGGAAAAAGGCACGGCCAGGACAATGATGAGCGTCTCAGTCACAGACTTGGTGTTGAGGTAGAGGAGCATGACGATTAGGAAGAGCGTCAGGGGCAGGATGATCGTCAACCTTTCCCGGACTCTCTCCATCGCCTCGTATTGACCACTCCACACCAACGTGTAGCCCGGCGGCAGCTTCACCTTCTCGCGGACCAGCGCTTTGGCCTCATCCACATAGCTGCCCACGTCCCGGCCGGCGACATCCACGTACACATAGCCGTTCAGCATCCCGTTTTCATCGCGCAACATCGCTGGACCGCTGGCCATCCGAATCTCGGCGAGCTGCGAGACAGGGATCTGCATCTTGCCGTCCATGGAGGGCACAAGCACTCGACCCAGCGTGTTCAGATCGCTTCGAAAATCACGCAGATACCTCACGTTGACCGGGTAACGCTCACGCCCTTCGATGGTTGTGGTGACGTTCTCGCCGCCTACTGCGCTCATCACGACGCCCTGAACATCGTCGATGGTCAGGCCGTAGCGGGCCAACTCCTCCCGTTTCCAGTCGAAGTCGAGGAAGTATCCGCCGCCGGTCCGCTCGGCGAAAACGTTTCTCGTCCCGCGAATCTGAGGCAGTATCCCCTCAATCTCCGTCCCGACCCGCTCGATCTCCTTGAGGTCCGACCCATAGACCTTGATCCCAACCGGCGTTCTGACGCCGGTGGTCAACATGTCGATTCGCGCCTTGATGGGCATTGTCCAGGCATTGGAGGCACCAGGCAGCGTGAGCGCCTCATTCATTTCGGTGACGAGCTGCTCTGTCGAGATGTGATCGGGCGTGATGCGCCGGAAAACTGCCTTGAGCCATTCGGGCGCCCAGGTCCAGCTCGAGTACCAGGTGTCAACCTTGCGCCACTGGTCGTGAGGCTTCAAGACAATGACGGTCTCCATCATCGAGAATGGCGCCGGATCGGTCGAGGTTTCCGCACGGCCGGCCTTGCCAAGCACGGTCAGCACCTCGGGGAACCCCTTGATGATCCGGTTCTGTACCTGCATCAACTGCTGAGCCTCGGTAACCGAGATGCCGGGCAGTGTTGAGGGCATGTAAAGGAGAGTCCCTTCGTCCAGCGGCGGCATGAACTCAGAGCCCAGCCGATTGTAGATTGGGATCGTGACCACAACCATGGCCACCGCGCCCAGAATCACGACATACTTCCAGCGCAGAGACCAGCGGCAGACGGGGTCATACAGTTTGATGAGAATCTTGCTGATCGGGTGGTTCTCTTCGGAGTGGATCTTTCCCACGAGAACCGCGTTCGTGACCCGGGCCAGCCAGCGGGGCCGGAAGTTGAAGTTGTCCATGTGGGTGAACAGCAGCCGCATCGCAGGATCGAGCGTGATCGCCAGCAGTGCGGCGATGATCATGGACAGATTTTTCGTGTAGGCCAACGGCTTGAAGAGCCGGCCCTCCTGCGCCTCGAGCGTCAACACGGGGATGAAGGAGACTGCGATTACAAGCAGCGCGAAGAAGCTCGGACCGCCCACCTCTTTCACTGCGTCGATGACGACCCGGTGATAGTCCTTCTTTCGCCCTGTCCGATCCCACTCCTCGAGGTGTTTGTGCGTCTGCTCGACGACCACAATCGCAGCATCCACCATCGCACCGATCGCGATCGCGATTCCGCCCAGGGACATGATGTTCGACGTGACGCCCATCATCTTCATCGGGATGAAAGAGAGGATGACTGCGACCGGAATCGTGATCACAGGGATGATTGAGCTAGGGATGTGCCAAAGAAAGATGAAGATGATCAGGGCCACGATCGTCATCTCCTCGATGAGCGTGGACTTCAAGTTATCAATCGAGCGCAAGATCAGGTCGGACCGGTCGTAGGCGGTCACAATCTTCACCCCTTGTGGCAGACCGGGCTCCAGTTCTTTGATCTTCTCCTTTACCCGATCGATCACTTTCAGAGCGTTCTCATCCTGACGCATCACAATGATGCCCGAGACGACGTCGCCCTCGCCGTTCCAGTCCGCGATCCCGCGTCGCAGGTCTGGGCCCAGGACAACATCGCCCACATCCTTGACACGAACCGGGACGCCCGACTCCGTGTTGAGCAGCACGATATTGCCGATATCCTCGGTGCTTTTGGCATAGCCCCTGCCGCGGACCATGTACTCGGTGCCGCTGAACTCGATCAGGCGCCCGCCGACGTCGTTGTTCCCGCTGCGCACGGCTTCCACGACCTTCATGATCGGGATGTTGTAAGCCTGAAGACGGTTGGGGTCTACGTTCACCTGATACTGCCGGACGAATCCGCCGAGGGGGGCCACTTCAGCAACGCCCGGCACGGCCTTCAATTGGTAGCGCAGAAACCAGTCCTGAAGCGAGCGCAACTCGGCCAGCGAGTGTTTACCGCTTTCGTCCACCAGCGCATACTGAAAGACCCAACCGACTCCGGTCGCATCCGGACCCAACTCCGTCTTGACGCCCTGCGGGAGCCTTGGGAGCACAGCCGAGAGGTACTCGAGGGTCCGAGAACGGGCCCAATAGATGTCCGTTCCTTCCTCGAAGATGATGTACACGAAGGAATAGCCGAAATCGGAAAAGCCCCTGATATCCTTGACCTTCGGCGCCCCCAACATGCTCGTCACAATCGGATAGGTGACCTGGTCCTCCATGATGTCCGGGCTGCGGTCCCATCGAGAGTAGACGATCACCTGCGTGTCGCTCAGATCGGGGATGGCATCGAGCGGCACGTTCAGCATCGACCAAACGCCGGCCACGACACCGAAGGCGACGAGAATGAAGATGACGAACTTGTTGCGGCCGGAGAACTCAATGATCTGGTTAATCATGTTTGTGCCCTCCGCTGGCCGCGGGCGCCTTCGGCTCTTCCGGCTTTGGGACGGACCCGCCGTGCTGGTGCCCCGCCATGCCTGCCGCGGCGGACTTCAGCTGGCTTTCGGAATCGATCAGGAAGTTGCCGGAGATGACCACGCGTTCGCCGGCCTGAAGTCCCTTCGTGACCTCGATCCGGTCGCCGACCCGTTCGCCGGTTTCCACCTGGCGCGGTTCCAGATACCCGTTGCCCCGGTCGACGAATACGGTCTTTTTCAGCCCTGAGTTCAGCACCGCCTCAGAGGGAACGGCGACCCGTGCGGGCATTGCGACCTGAAACTCGACGTTGGCGAACATCTCGGGCTTGAGCGCCATTTCCGGGTTGTCGGCCTCGATGCGGACTTTTAATGTGCGGGTTGTCATGTCCACTTGGGGCTGGACATAATTCACATGCCCCCGCAGCTTCCGCCCGCCGGCGTAGGAGAGCGAGACGGTCACCGGCATGCCGAGCCTAATCATCGGAGCCTCGTTCTCGAAGACGTCCGCGAAAACCCAAACCTTGCTCAGATCCGCGACGGTGTAAAGTTCGGTGTCGGGCGTGATGCGCTGTTTGGGAAAGGCATTCCGCATCATCACGTAACCGCTGATCGGCGAAAACAGCGTGATGTTCGTGAGGGGCTTTCCCGTCCGCGCGACCTCTTCAATCTGCGATTCGCTGAGGTCCCACAGCTCAAGCCGCTTCCGGGCCGCAGCGATCAGCGACTCGCTGTTCTGGCGGGCGCCAGACAACGGACCGTTCCGCAAAACGTCCCGGCTGCGAATCGCCAGGAGGTACTCCTGTTGGCTCGCCAGCATTTCCGGGCTATAGATGGTGAGCAACGGCTGGCCCTTCTCGACGAGCTTCCCGGTGAAGTCCACGTAAACCTTGTCGATCCACCCCTCGATCTTGGTCTGCACCTTGGCGACGCGGGTTTCATCTAGCGATACTTTGCCGACGGCGCGGAAGGTATGTATTCCGCTGGCCCGCGTGGCCTCACCGAATTTCACGCCGATCAACTGCTGTTTTTGAGGGCTGACACGGATCGTCCCCATGGGCATTGAGGCCGGGTCGCCCTCATATACGGGTTCAAGCTCATTGCCGGTCTCGGGGTTCAGTCCCGGCTTGTCGGATTTGAAGTCCGGAATCGCCGGGTCGCGATAGTAGAGGATCTTCCGGTCTCCCGCCGTTTGGGCCGCGGCGTGTTGGGGATGCTCCTCATCATCGTCGGGGACCAGCTTCATCCCGCAAATGGGGCAATCCCCGGGCTTGTCGGAGCGATAGCTCGGGTGCATCGGGCAGTGGTAACCCTTCGGCTTCTTGGCCTGCGTGGTGATACCGGATCCCTCCCGGGGGCCGTACCAGCGGCCGAAGCCGAAGCCGATCGCAATTCCAATCGCGACCAAAGCAATGAACAGGAGAATGCGTGCTGGTTTCATTTCTCGTTCTGTCATTGGGTGAGCGGACGCGCTGTCATCTCTTCCAGCCGCGCCAGCGCCAGGTAGAAGTTTTGCAGCTCTTCGTAGTAGTTCATCTCGTATTCGACAACTGTGATGTAGTTCATGAACACGGTAAGGAAATCGACCGCCCCCGTTTCATAGGAGGACAATGAGGACTCCAGCGTCAGGCTGGCCTGGGGGATGACGCTCTGCCCGTACAGCCGTACAAGCTGCTCGGAAGCCTGGGCCATCAGATAGTCGTCCTGAATGCGGAAATGCAGGTTCTGGTTCGTGGCCTCATACGTTCTCCGCGATTGCGCGAGTGTCTGCGCCTGCTCCGTGACGGCCGCGCGCTGCTTCCGGAAGAAGTAAAGCGGGATCTTGAAGTCCGCTCGGAACATATACATGTCCGGCATCCCGCCCATGTTGTAGTAGCCGCCGTTCAGCGTGAAATCTGGGTAGTACTCCTTCCGCGCCAGGTTCACGGCCAGTTCCGCGCGCTGGATCATCTTTTCGTCGCGGCGCAACATGGGGGAATTCTCTCTGGCGGCGGCATAGAGTTCCACGAGCTTTGCGGGAACGGGCATCGGAAGGAGGTCCGCCGGCCGCGGCAGCGGTGAGCCCGGCGACCGGTTCACGAGACTGTTGATCTCCGCCCGGCGCGCATTTTTCTCGCGCTCCAACTGAACCTTCTTCGTTTCGAGGATTGAAATCTGGGTCTGCGCTTTCAGGACATCCTGTTGCGCGGCCTTCCCGACCGAGTAGCGGGCTTCCGTGATGCGGAGGAACTTCCCGAGCAGATCGAGATTCCGGTCGATCACATCGGCGGCTGCGAACGCATAGGCGCGGCGGTAATAGGCCTGCTTCAATCTCGACACGACACTCAATTGAACCTGCTGATACTGCTGCCATTCGGCCTCCGCCTCCTTCACCGCCATGTCGCCGGCCAGCTTCCGCTTGCCGGGGAAGGGGAACTCCTGCGACACCATGAACCCAATCTGGCTGGTCGGTTCCATCCCCAGCCCGGCCCCGGGCCACGGGCGTCCGTTGCTGTTGTATCCGGGTGAGAACATCGGATCGGGCAGGCTGCTCGCCTGGCTCGGCCGCTGGCGGGCAGCCTCGTACCTCTTCTGAGCGGCCACGATCTCCGGATTGTTCTGTAACGCCTCATTGAGCAGGGCCTCCAGTTCGCGATCGACTCTCTCGCCGTGCGAGATTGCGGGCAGTAGCATCGCGAGCAGCACCAGAGATCCGATCGGGCGAGTCATTGGCCGCTCAGATTGCACCCTCTGTTCCAAACTCCATACATCGTCGCAAGCTCCTGTGAATGAGCCAGTTGCGCTCCGGATAGCCGTGGGCGCAAGATCGGCTCGCCTCCTGGTTGGAGAGATTCAGGCAATGAGTGTCCAGAATGAGCCATCCGCGCCCCCTGACCTGCTCTCACTGCCGCTCATCAGCGGATTGGCACAGGAAGTGCAGCCCGAAGTAAGCGTGCGTGCGTGCCTGCATCTCGCTCTCCTTACACTGGCGTTCGCATTGCCGAGCCGGGCGGTCGAGCGCTTCCACGACCTGGACCGGGTCATGGCCGAGATCCTGCTGCGGGCTCGTGCGGAGGCGAATCCGGGCCCTGCCCAGACCGCCCCGGAAGTCACGCCGAGCCGCCCCGCTCCGCATCGCCTCGTCGCTGGCTTCCTGGACCACTACAGGGGTGATGGAAGCCGCCGGTTCCATACGGCGGCGGCGCGGCTGAGAGCGTATAGGCCGCTCTTCGAGCGCGTGTTCACCAAGGAGGGAGTCCCCAAAGAACTCGTTTGGATCGGGTTGGTCGAGAGTGGCTACAATCCGTCAGCTTTGTCCCCCAAGGATGCCTTGGGCATCTGGCAGTTGATTCCCGAAACGGCGCGCGCCTATGGGCTGAAGCTGACGCCGCGTGACGAGAGGATGGACATTGAAAAGTCTACCCAGGCGGCGGCCCGGTACTTGCGCGACCTCTATCGAAGTTTGGCAGACTGGAATTTGGTTTTGGCCGCTTACAACGCCGGCGAGCGGCGGTTGGCGGACGCGGTGAACCGCGCTGGGACCAGAGACTTCTGGACGCTGGCAGAATCGGGAGTGCTCCCCAGGGAAACCGTGGGATACGTGCCTGCGGTCCTGGCCGCTCAACTGGCTGGAGGAGAGCAGCCCCTGTGGGATCAAGAACATGAACTTGAGCGAAAGCAACCGGCCGGGCGTACAATCCTCTATGCTCCCTTCACCCTTACACGCTGACGGGGGTCCGGATCGCTCATGGCCACGGGCAAACTGGCGTGCCCTGAGCTTGACTCTGGCGGGGATCGTGGCGACCAGCGCTGGCCACTATCTGACGCCGCCGGAATTCCTCCTCTGGCACGGCATCTTCCAACGGATGTATTACGTGCCTGTCGTTTTCGCGGCCATCGCCTTCGGTTGGAGGGGCGGGCTGGCGGCCGCGGCCGTCTCGGGCGTCTGTTACATCCCCCACATTGTGACGACCTGGTCTGGCATGGAGCATTACGCGATGGAGCAGTACGCCGAGATTCTGATGTTCTTGGTAGTGGGGGCAGTGACTGGGATCCTCTCCGACCGCGAGCGGCGAAGGCGTGTTGAACTCCAGCGGACCGCAGATCAATTGAGCCGGGTCTATCGGGAATTGCAGAACACCTTCGAACAGGTCAAGCGGGCAGACCGGCTTTCCGCCATCGGACAACTCGCCGCGGGGCTTGCGCACGAAATCCGCAACCCACTGGCCAGTATCGATGGCGCCGCCGAGGTCTTGCAGGCAGGCGCCGAAGCCGAAGTGAAATCCGAAACTCTCCGCATTATCCGCCAGGAGTGTTTGCGGCTGAACCGGTTGTTGACGAGCCTGCTGGATTTCGCCCGCCCCCGCCGTCCCGAGTGGCGCGAGGTGAACCTGCGGGAGGTGCTTGATTCCGTTGTCGAGCTCGTAAGCCATTCAGCCAGGACCGGAATTCGATTTGAGGCGCAAGCGCCGGAAGTTCCTCCAAATTTCGTTTGCGACAGGGAACAGTTGGCGCAGGTGATCATGAATCTTGCCATCAACGCCGCTCAAGCCATGCCCCAGGGCGGAACGGTCAGGCTCAGCATCCAAGACAACCAGGACGGTGTGCTGATTGAGGTCTCGGACGAGGGAGTTGGAGTGCCTCCCGAGCACCTCGACCGGATCTTTGACCCGTTTTTCACGACCAAGGAAACCGGAACTGGACTGGGGCTCTCGGTTGTCCATCAGATTGTTAGCCAGCACGGTGGAAACGTCACCGCGAGGCGAAACCCTGACAGGGGCATGACCTTCTCGGTTTTCTTCCCGCAGACAGTCGGAGTGTACCCATGGGCAAGCCGCGTATCCTGATCGTCGACGACGAGGAGAACCTGCGCCGCGTCACGCAGCTTCGCCTTCAGCAGGCAGGCTACGAAGTGGCGACGGCGCCGAATGGCGACTCGGCGCTGGCGTTGCTTCAGAAGGCGCCTCAAGACCTCGTGATCACCGACTTGCGGATGCCTGGGATTTCAGGATTGGATCTGCTTCGAAGGGTCAAAGACGCTTACCCCGAGACGATTGTCGTCGTGTTCACCGCCTTCGGGACAATCGAATCCGCGGTCGAGGCGATGAAAGAAGGGGCCTACGACTATCTCATCAAACCGGTGAACGCAGAAGCGCTGAAGATGGTGGTCGCGCGCGCGTTGGATCATCACCGCCTGCAACTGGAGGTGCGCAGCCTTCGCAGCGCGATTGACCGCAAATACGGATTTGAGAGCATCACAGGAAAATCGAAGGCGCTGCTGGCAACTCTGGATGCAGCATCTCGCGCCGCGCAGAGCGACTCTACCGTCCTTATTCGGGGCGAGACCGGCACCGGCAAGGAGCTACTCGCCAAAGCAATCCACTTCAACAGCCGCCGCAAGGACCGGCCGTTCGTCGTAATCAACTGCGGCGCAATTCCCAAGGACCTGCTCGAGTCGGAACTGTTCGGCCACACCAAGGGCGCCTTCACTGGTGCCGTAGCGGACAAGAAAGGCAAGATCGAGCTGGCCAACGAAGGGAGTCTGTTTCTCGATGAGATCGGCGAGATGCCGCCCGACCTGCAAGTCAAGCTCTTGCGGGTGCTGCAAGAGCGGGAAATTGAGAAGATCGGCGCCCCACACCCCATCAAGGTCGATGTGCGGGTCATCGCCGCCACCCACCGGAACCTCCAGGCGATGGTGGAGGACGGGGACTTCCGCGAGGATCTCTACTACCGTCTCGCTGTCATCCCGTTGGTGCTGCCGCCGTTGCGTGAGAGGACCGAGGACATCCCTGAGTTGGTGACGATCTTTTTCCAACGCTTCAAGGAGCGAATGGGTCGTCCTGGCTTAAGACTGAACTCCTCGCTCCTGCCCTATTTCTCCACTCATCGGTGGCCCGGCAACGTCCGGGAACTGGAGAACGTGATCGAGCGCCTGGTGGTTCTCGCGCCCGACGATGAGATTAAGGTGGACGATTTGCCCGACTACCTGCGCCGCGAAAGGCCGGCGCTGGAAGCCATTCAGCTCGACCTGCCGCCAGGAGGCATCAGCATGGAAGCGGTGGAGCGGGAGCTCGTGCTCCGGGCCTTGCAGAAATGCCACTGGAACCAGACCAAGGCGGCCGAATACCTCGACATTAGCCGCAAGCAGTTGATCTACCGGATGGAGAAATTCAACCTCCGCGAGGACTGACAGCTCCGCCACAACCTTGAGCCCATTCACATCGATCTAATTGAGGTGGCGGTCAGGGTATTGGTCTCCTTGTCCACCGTGCCAATTACTGCCACGCGGCGCCCCGCGAACTTGTCACCACCGGCCTGATCGGCCAGGACGTACATAGCCTTGCCATCGTAAAGGGCGAACTTCACGCCGCGTTCCGTTTTCACGCACCGCCGCGCACATCCAGCGCTTGCCGCCTCAGGCATCCCGGCATGGCTGCCGGCGCATCTTGTGTCCGTGATGATCCCAGCGAAGGTTTGGCCCACGGTGGTCACCTGGCGAAAGAGAGCGTTCGAAAGCGTCGGACTGATTCTGGGAAGGGCGGCGTAGTAGATGATGGCGAGCACCAGAACCGCAGCCGTAGACGCCCATATCAACCAGCGGTTCAAACCAGAGTGTGCCTCGGCGTCGCCGGCTCGTGTCCGGGGTCTCAATGCAGCGAACGCCGCCAGTTCGTCGCTCGACAATCTGACTTCGTCTAAGTTGAGTTCCGCCAAACCTTCCACTTTTTCGACGACGCGGCGCACATTCTCCAGTTCGTCCACCCCTCTGAGCCTGCCTTGCACCCGGATGCAACCACTCTCAGCCTGTATCCCCAGTTCCAGGTGGGCAGTGGCTCGATCAAGGGCCAATGCGACTTCCACCCGGCTTGAGAGCGCCAGGTCCTCCAGGACGGCGAGCTGTTTGAGGCCACCGAAGTCGTCCGCTCGAGCTCTCACAATGACGGCGATGGCGTCACAGGCCTGCTCTACACGGATGGACTCCAGATCGAAGGAGAAAGCGCTGCAAAGGCCCCCGTCGTAATCTGGTCCGCACACCCAGCGCCGCCACCTGCGGGCGTCGCGGTCCCGCTTTCGCACCCAAGCAGTTGCTTCCGCCGGGGGAAGCTTCAGCCTCTCACGCACGCTGGCGCAACGAGTCTCCTGGCTCTGATCCACGCGAATCCGCAACAGCCCCTCGATTCTCGGCAGCAGCAGGCCAAGGTTGCCATAACAAATTGCGTTTCCGGGCCGGATCTCTTCGACCAAAGCCGCCCGCAACATCGCCAGGTGGATTCGCGTCCTGTGCAGAAAGCGCTGCCAGACGATGGGCGGCTTCTCCAGCGTCTCGCGAAGCTCCTCCTGAGAGAAACTGCGAGCCGCTGCTCGTCCGATAACCACTTCGGGTTGGACACAACTGTAGCCGAGTCTGTCTGCCAACGAGCGCGCAAATTCACGATCGTTGGAGGAAGAATCACTTACGATTACGATCACGCTCATGGACGTCTCCCAATCCACGCCGGCAACTTCACTGCCAAGTTGTGAAGCCCGCGAACTCGACTTAACAACCGGCAGACAGAGAAGCAGTTGCTGATCTGGGAAGTCTCCATCGCCGCCGTTCCCGGCGCCGTGCTCGGCTCGGCATGGTGCGCAGGGGGCACATGGGGCGTGCCCGCAACGGCCGCCCAGAACGCGGCGGATCAACTTCGCATGCCTGGAATCAACGAGTTGCATTTGGCACGGGCCATGCGACACCCAGAGTGCGTGAACTCGCAAATGCAAGTTTTAAGGAGAATCGCATGATTAACAAGATCCGCATCGCAGTCGTTTCAGCCCTGGCTCTCATTCCGTTCACCGTAGCCGCGTTCGCCCAGATGGGCGGCGGCATGGGAAGCGGCGGGATGCACGGCTCCGGCCAGCCCGGCCAATCCGGGAATGGAGTGGGCCCAGGGATGATGGGCGCCAACGGCATGATGGGCGTCGGCATGGGCAATGGCATGATGAATGACCTCACGGTTGGCCCCGACGGCACCGTCTATGTTGTCCGTCCGGTCCAGGTGCAAGCGCCTTTGACGCCCGGCAATCCGTCGCAGCAGTATGCCTACCAGCAGGAACTGGCGGCAGTCAGCCCGGCTGACGGAACCGTCCGCTGGAAGCTGGCGTTGACGGGTGGCCACGTGTCGCAACCAGTGGTTGGAAAAGATGGCAGGCTCTTTCTCGGAGTCGATGATGGCCAGATGATGCCACAAGGCCAGCAGGGCGGCGGGCTGATGAATCCGGGTAATTCAGCCCAGTCTAACAGGTCCCGATTCCTGGTCATCTCAGCGACCGCCACATCGGCAACGATCGCGCGAACCGTGGAAGTCGACTCGGACATTCTCGGTGAGCCGCAGGTCGTCAGTACAGGAGTCGGGCCGTCGGACTACGTCATCTACGTCAGCGGCATGGAGATGCCAAACAGGGGCAGCAATGTCGACGACAGGGACTCGATCCCGGCAGGCGAAAAGACCCTCTATGCCTTCCTGCCCGACGGCAACCTTAAGTTCAAGGTCAAGATCGGCCAAACGATGGTCGGGACTAGACCACGTTAAGCCGGCCCAGGCCGAGTTCTTCGAAGCGGGGTCCGCAGGGCCCCGCATTATCATCACCACGTCAGCCACTTCAGGCTGCGAGAAGGTTATGGCCGCCATGTCCTCATTACTGATGAGATGCATGATCTTTGCCGCGCTGCTCGCGGCCGCGGCTTCCTCCCAAGATCGCGATCTGAATCGCGGCAGGGGCGAAGCGAGGGCGTTCGCGGGCCTCAGCTTCGGTCGAGGCGCCGGGCTCATGGACACCGTCGCGCCAGCAGCCGGCGCAGAAGTAGCAGTTGGGATCAGCAGGCTGCTCGCTGTTACGGGGAGTTACTCGAATAACAACTTTTGGATGAACAGGTCGCGGCGTCATGAGGTCATGGGTGGCATCCGGGCATCGGCAGTGAATCGCTCCCGAGTGACGCCCTTTGGGGCTCTGACCGCCGGCGCCGTCGTGGCCTCGACCTCGACAGGGACCGGGATGATGGGCGGAGTAGCCGGGATGATGGGCGCCGCCACAAGCACCGGCCGATCCGATGCAAAATTCGCCGTCTCCCCCGGCGGAGGCATCGACTGCAAGATCAGTCGCAACGTCGGATTCTTCCTGGATTTTCGGGCCGTGAAGGCGATTGATATCCCATGGTACGGCCGAACGGGGGCCGGCGTGTTCTTCCGATGGAACTAGCCCAAGCAGATTGCCCGAAAATGCACAGTTCCTGCCTCCTCCTGCACAACCCTGCCGATGGCCTTTCGGGGGTCGCCCCTCGAGTGACCGCCGAACCATCGTCTTTTCTGCCAGTTCACGGAATGGTTGCGAGCATGCTTTCTATGCCTGCGTGAGCCGGTCGCCTCGTGGTCGGCTCCAAGAGATTCTCCACAACTAGCTCCAGACCACAGGGAGGATTCCGATGACGCGTAGCGCATTTGCACTCATAGCGATGGCCGCTTTGCTGCTTCCCGCCGGTGCGACAGCCGCCGGCCCCAAGAAGCCGAAAGACCCAGAGACCAAAGGCGAAATCGTCCATGTCGCCGACGATCGCCTGGAACTCAAGAGCAAGAAGGGCAAGGTGACCGTTCTTCTCAGCCAGAAACCGCGAATTTCGATGGGGGAGGCGGAGGTTTCGGTCGCCACTTTGCAGCGCGGCATGAAGGTGACCGTTGTAGGTCCGGTCGAGGGGTCGGGAGAGATCGTGGCGCGGGAGATCCGCCTGGCGGCGCCGGCAACCAATCCGCAAGCGCCTATGCCCTCGGGGCACAAGGGCCACGCACACTGATCGATCTGAAGGACGCGATCCATGTCAAACCTCGATCACGCAAAAACCAAGTCTACGCGCGAGCAGAAACGCGCTCGATTCTCGAATGCAAGTGGCGCCGCATCGACCAGGAAGAAGATTCTCCTTGGCCTGGCGGTCGTGGCGGTGGGCATCGGCGGATACGTCGTTGTCGGCCGCTCGAACAGTCAGCCGACGGAGGCAAAACCGGTCGTCGCGACAGCCGGTCCATCCTCGGTGACGATCCCTGTAGCGGAACTCGATTCCGGACAAGCCAAGTTCTATGAGTACAAGACCGCTGACAAAAAGACTGTGCGTTTCTTCGTGATGAAGAGTTCTGACGGCGTCTACCGTGCCGCCCTGGATACATGCGACGTATGCTACCGGGCCAAGAAAGGATACTTCCAGCAGGGCGACGACATGATCTGCCGCAAGTGCGGAAGACATTTCCCTTCGACGAAGATCAACGAGGTTGAGGGCGGCTGCAACCCTGTCGGTCTCCCCCGGGCTCTCGCAGAGGGGAAAGTCGTCATCGCCGCGAGCGATCTTGAAGCAGGAAAGACGTACTTCTGAGAACTGGTGGGATCGTCCATGCGCATCAGCACCATCGCGTACGCCAACGTGAAACGCCGGAAGGGGAAGGCGGCGTTTCTGGCTGTCGGCATAGGGATAGGGATCGGGACGGTCGTCGCCTTGCTGAGCCTGAGCGGCTCACTCCGGGACGAGATCGGCTCACAACTAGACCGCTTCGGGGCCAATATCGTAGTGACGCCACATTCCGACAACATGACGATGGATTATGGCGGGATCCAGGTGGCGGGTGTGGCCTTCGACCAGCACCGGCTAACCAACGACGACACTGCCGCCGTTTACAGGATTCCTTATCGCAGGCGCCTCAGCGCCGTAGCTCCAAAGCTCCTCGGAGCAGTGGAGGCCGAGGGGCGCAGAACCGTGCTCGCCGGTGTCGACTTCCCTAACGAGCTTCGCCTCAAGCGGTGGTGGCGGATCAACGGTCGCGTTCCCAAGAAGTCTGATGAGGTTCTGTTGGGCTACGAAGTGGGAAAGGCGGTCTCTGCGATTCACACTGCGCCTGGATCTGGGGATGGGGGCGGACAGACTCCGCAACACCACGCCGTCATTGACGAGCGATTGCACATCGCGAAGGAGCGGCTGTCGATTGCCGGCAGTGAGCACCGCATCGTGGGCATCATTGGCCAGACCGGCGGCCCTGAAGACCGGATGATCTTCGCTTCGCTGGAGCATGTGCAGGCGCTCTTGGCGAAGCCAGGCCAGTTGAGTGTCATCGAAGTCAGCGCACTGTGCAAGGACTGCCCGGTTGAGGACATCGTCGCCCAGATCCGCAAGGAGCTTCCCCATGCGAACGTGGCGGCGGTTCAGCAGTCGGTGCGTGCG
>Ga0101944_10002812_pt1 | contig 26537 bp, 25 predicted proteins | sample DewCreD2012metaG_FD_75245 | JGI IMG/M metagenome (GOLD analysis project Ga0101944, IMG submission 75245) | Hot spring sediment bacterial and archeal communities from British Columbia, Canada, to study Microbial Dark Matter (Phase II) - Dewar... ... | reverse complement strand
TCCTTGGCACCAGCCAAAATTAAAGCATCCTGATCATTGCCGTTAAAATGTGCGTATTGAATATCGGTTATAACATTTAATGAATTAAGACCGGCGTTAACCGCAGATACCGCGCTATTAGCGCAATCAATATATGTTTGACTAAGATCAGCATCAGCCTTGGTTTTTACTTGCTCAAGATTTTTCTTTGCATCTTCAAGTGTTTTCTTGGCGCTATCCACCTTGATTTGAGAAAGTTGAATTTCTTCCGGACGAGCTCCTTTTTTGAGTTCTTCTAACTTTACCCTTTGGCTATCCAGCATTGCTTGATATTGGGCCACAGATGAGCGTGCTGACTCCACTCCAGCAGATGCCTGAGAAACAGAGGCTGCAAGGTCGTTGTTTTTTAAGGTTGCTAATGTTTGGCCGCTTTTCACCTTGTCTCCAACTTTCACACTTACGCTCGCTATTTTACCGCTAGTTTCAAATGAAAAATCCAGCGCTTCTGCTGGTTGTACTTTTCCTGTAACATCAACTTCTTGAACGATGTTGCTTTTAGTAACCTCAACGTATTCAAAAGTAGGCTTTGCATTTTTCCCGGCCGAAACTTTTGCAATTATTAAAGCCAAAAGAACCAATACGATTCCGAAAATGATAACTAGTTTCTTGCGTTTTTTAAAAAAGTTTTTGATCTTCATATTAAGTATGTTACTATATCGCCAAAGTTTTTTATGGCTTCAAGAATTATACTCCTTTTTGTGTTGCCTGTCAATATATTTGCATTTTTAGCCAAAAATAATATCAAAAAAATCTCTTGACGAGTTTTTTATTTTGAGTAAAATAGATAGTGCTAGCACTCAGCATAAGAGAGTGCTAGGACAATACCAATGACTAATGCCCATTAAAATCCCAAATCATAATGCCCAATTTAGAATTTTGGGCTTAGAGTTTGATTGAGATTTGGGATTTAAAATTTGGATTTTATAAAAACAATGTTTAAAGAAAGAAAAAACAACATATTGAATTCAATTATCGAAAGCTACATCGAAACATCCGAACCTGTTGGTTCAAAAGGATTGTCTGGATTTTTTGGATTTTCTTCGGCTACTATCAGGTCAGAGATGGCAAGACTAGAAAAAGAAGGCTTGATCTGCCAACCTCACACTTCTGCCGGCAGAATCCCAACTGAAAAAGGACTCCGCGAGTATGTTGATGGTTTAAAAATAGATATTTCAAAGGTAAAAAAAGAGGATATAAAGGGTTTTGCCGAGAAAAAAGGAATGGATAAGGTTTTGAAGGTGATTTCTTCAATCTCGGGTGGTAATACCGCATTTTACATTACCCCAAAATCAATCCGCTATTTTGGTCTTTCCGAAACTCTGAAGCAAAAAGAATTTGATGATAAAGAAAAGGTAGTCAGATTTGCAAAAGTAATTGATAATCTGCCCGATTTTGTTCAGCTGCTAGAGTTTGACGGCAAAGTACCACTCAAAGTATATATAGGAAAAGAAAATGTTTACAAGTTTGCTCAAGATTTCTCAACTGTCGCAGTTTACTTCCCTTTTGGAAAAGAGCTCTGCGTTCTAGGAGTCTTGGGGCCAGTCCGAATGCCATATCGCAAGATCATACCGTACCTCCTATATACAGCAGAAAATTTTAGAAATAAGAAATTAATAAATTAAAAATTAAAAATTGGAGATAATAAAATGCCAAAAAAATCACAACCAAAAATCGACATTGAAGCGATTTTACAAGAGAGAGATGCCAACCTCGCCGGCTGGAAACGCGCTTTAGCTGACCTAGATAATTACAAGAAACAGGTTGAAAAGGAAAAAGAAATGTTTGTCCAATTTCTCAAAGCTGATGCGATCAAAAAACTTTTACCAATCATGGACAACTGGGAAGCCGCTATGAAAAACGCCCCAAAAGATGATGAATGGGCGAAAGGGATTACTGCAATTAAAGATCAACTTGATGATTTTTTTAAAAAAGAAGGATTAGAGAGGATAGAATGTGTTGGTAAAAAATTCGACCCTACCTGCCATGAAGCGATGCTAGAAGCTGAAGATGAAGGGGAGGAGGGAATGATCCTCGAAGAATTCGAACCGGGTTATCGGATTGGAGAACGAGTAATTAAGTATCCAAAAGTAAAAGTAAGTAAGAAGAAGGTTTAGCGCACCCGTAGGGGCGGGGTCACCCCGCCCAAATAAAACAGGGCGCGGAAACAGCGCCCCTACAAAATACCAGGTCATTGGAAATCGAATCATTGAATATTGATTGGGAGTTGAGAATTAAAAACTAGAAACTTCTTACAACCAATAAATTAAAAAAATAACAAAATATAATAAATTATAAAAAATTAATAGAAAGGAAAAAATATGAGCAAAATAATCGGAATTGACCTTGGAACCACCAACTCAGCCATTGCTGTAATGCGTGGAGGCAAGGCAGAAATCATACCAAACAGCGAAGGAAATCGCACCACACCTTCAATTGTTGCTGTTACCAAAACAGGCGAAAGACTCGTGGGGCAAATTGCAAAAAGACAAGCTGTCACCAATAGTGACAACACAGTCTTTAGCGTAAAGCGTTTTATCGGCCGCTCATATAGCGACAAAGAAACCCAAAAAGATATCAAGGACATGCCGTATCATATTGAAAAAGGCCCAAACGACTCTGTAATGGTAAAAATGGGTGACAAAACCTACAGTGCCCCCGAGATATCTGCGATGGTACTTGGAAAATTAAAAGCAGACGCAGAAGCATTCCTGGGCGAAAAAGTAACCGAAGCGGTAATCACCGTACCGGCCTATTTTAATGATGCACAAAGGCAAGCAACCAAAGATGCAGGCAAAATTGCAGGGTTAGATGTAAAAAGAATCATCAATGAACCGACCGCTGCTGCGCTTGCTTATGGGCTTGATAAGAAAAACAACGAACAAATTGCAGTATATGACCTTGGTGGTGGAACATTCGATGTTTCGATTCTAGAAATCGGCGACGGAGTATTTGAGGTAAAATCTACTAATGGCGATACTCACCTAGGTGGCGACGATTTTGATCAAAAGATTATTGATTGGCTAATTGCGGAATTCAAAAAGTCTGACGGCATTGACCTATCTACCGACAAAATGGCCTTGCAAAGATTGAAAGAAGCAGCCGAAAAAGCAAAACATGAATTATCTTCTGCTATGGAAACTGATGTTAATGTTCCATTTATAACCGCAGATAGCGCTGGCCCAAAACACCTAAATATCAAAATGACTCGCGCAAAATTGGAAGAGCTAGTGGGCGATCTGATTGAAGCAACATTGAAACCTTGCGAAAAAGCCTTGAAAGATGCGGGACTAAAAGCATCTGATATTGATGAAGTAATCATGGTAGGTGGACAAACTCGTATGCCTGCTGTAGTCGAGGCAGTTAAGAAATTCTTTGGTAAAGACCCTCACCAAGGCGTAAATCCTGATGAAGTAGTAGCAATTGGCGCTGCAATCCAAGGAGGAGTACTAGGAGGAGATGTTAAAGATGTTCTTTTGCTAGACGTTACTCCTCTATCTCTAGGCATCGAAACTTTGGGCGGTGTTTGCACAAAATTGATCGAAAGGAATACTACTATTCCAGCATCAAAATCTCAGATATTTTCAACTGCTGCTGACAATCAACCATCCGTTGAAATCAATGTATTGCAAGGAGAAAGAGAATTTGCTGCGGACAATAAATCTTTAGGGAGATTTATTCTAGATGGTATTGCACCGGCCCCTCGTGGAGTACCTCAAATTGAGGTAACGTTTGATCTGGATGCCAACGGAATCTTAAACGTAAAAGCAGTCGATAAGGGCACTGGCAAAGAACAAAAAATTACTATTCAAGGCTCTTCTGGATTATCAAAAGAAGAGGTAGAGAAGATGGCTAAAGAAGCTGAACTTCATGCCGAGGAAGACAAGAAGAGAAAAGAAGCGGTAGAAATTAAAAATATGGCAGAAAATATGATTTATCAGACCGAAAAAACCATTCGCGATAACGGAGATAAAATTGACGAAACAACAAAGAAAGAGGTAGAAGAAAAAATCACTGCTCTAAAAGAAGCTACAAAGAGTGATGATACCGAGGACATCAAAAAGAAAACTGATGAGCTGATGGCAAGCGCACAAAAAATTGGAGAACAAATCTATAAGCAAAAACAAGACCAAGCTCAAGCAAGCCCAGAGGCAGGAGCAGAAGAGCCAAAGGCTGATAAGAAGAAACCAGATGAACCAGTTGAGGGAGAATACCAGGAAGGAAAGGAGTAGGATTTGTGGGATTTTATCCTGCCAATCCTGCCCCATCCTACAACTCCCTCTACTCCCAACCTCCCTATTGCACTTTATAAATTTATAGAATAAAATAAAACTAATCATTCGACTTTGCTCGGGATAAAAATAAAAATAAAAATATACCATGAACAAAAAGATTTTAATTGTTTCTGGTGCTTTGATTATTTTTTCTATAGTGCTGTACATTTTATCAAATGTAATGTTTAACACAGAAAAAATTCAACAAAACAACCAGCAACCAATTAATGAAAATGACACAGAAGTGGAGCTCAGTACAGAAAGTATGATTTTCCCATTAGATATGGATACTTCAAACGAACTAATCGAACAAAGTAAAAAAATGTTCGACCTGGCACTTGGTAAATCTCGAGAATGGAGAAGTGATTCAAGCCCCGTAGCTGTATTAGTTCAATATACCGATTCTATAAAGAAAGAAAATGGCAAAAATACTTTTATTTTTATTTCACCTTCACTACCCCAGTTTTATTTTGTTTTTGAAGCTTCACAAAGAGACGATTCCTTTAGTGAAATCTCATACAAAAGATCTATTCAATTTCGTGAAGATTATTTCCTAAGAGAAGATGTTGTGGTTATGCCAATGAAATATTGGGTTTTGAGCTTTATTGAAGCACTTAAAAAAGCGGATGATTTAGGTGGAAAAGAAGTCAGAGTAAAAAATAATAAATATGATGTAAATATGCTTTTATCAAAAAGAGAAGGGGGCTTTTTGAATTGGGAAGTAGAATACCTAGTTGATGGTCTAAGAAATTTTAGTTCAACTATTGATGCTTATAAAGGGGAAGTACAGTAGAGAGATAATTTAATCATTTAATCAAATAAACATAAAATCAACAAGAGAGTGGGTAACCACTCTTTTCAGTAGAAAATAAACCCCAAACCCTAATGACACAACAACCAATAAAATCCAAAATCATAATAACCAAATTAAGATTTATAACTTAGGGTTTTATTGGAAATTGGGATTTGGTTATTGGGGTTTTAAATAATTTTATGAGCAAGGATTATTACAAAATATTAGGTGTTTCAAAGTCGGCTACCACCGATGAGATTAAGCGTGCCTATAAAAAGCTCGCTGTAAAATATCACCCAGATGTGAATAAAGAAGATGGCGCAGAAGCAAAGTTTAAAGAAATCAATGAAGCCTATCAGGTATTATCTGACACTCAAAAAAGATCAAATTATGATCAGTTTGGTTCTGCTGATATAGGAGGGGCTGGCTTTGGTGGAGGACAAGGATTCGGAGGATTCGATTTCTCCGGATTTTCTGCCGGTGGATTTTCCTCCCAAGGCGGACCAGGTTGGGATGAACTCGATGATATTCTGGGAAGTTTTTTTGGTGGCGGAGGAAGATCATCAAGAAGAAAAGAACAAAGAGGCAGTGATGTTGAGATATTAATCGAGCTTGATTTTAAAGAATCGATTTTTGGAATAGAAAGAGAAATCTCTTATTCAATTATGGATAATTGTGAAGAATGTAATGGTAAAGGGGGAACTGGTCTAAAAAACTGCAACGAATGTGGCGGGTCTGGTTTTATAACCAAAGCAACCAGAACAATTCTAGGATCATTTGCCCAAACAATACCTTGCCAAAAATGTAAAGGGAGAGGAGAAGTTCCAGAGAATATCTGTCGCAAGTGTGGTGGTTCAGGTAAAACTAGACAAAACAAAAACATCAAGGTAAAAGTTCCAGCCGGTGTATCTCAAGGATCAGCAATTCGAATACCTGGTGGAGGAGAAGCAGGTATAGATGGAAACGGCGATTTATATTTAAGAATAAAGGTAAAATCTTCAAAAGAATTTGAAAGAGAAGGCTATGATATTTTTAATGAAGTGGAAATACCTTATTTTACTGCTGTTTTGGGAGGTAAAATTGATGTTGCAACAGTCGATGGAAAGGTTGTATTGACTATTCCTTCGGGAACAGAATCTCATACCCAATTTAAACTGAAAGGAAAAGGTGTGCCAATCCCAAACCAAAGAAAAAGAGGTGACCACATAGTTCTAGTAAAAATAAAAGTTCCAAAAAAATTGAGTAGGGAGGAAAGGGAGATGCTTGAAAAACTCAAAAATTTTTAAATTTTAATTTTGTAAATAATTTCTAAAATTCTAGTTTTTAAAGTCTTTTCTAATTAATTCGTTTAAGATTTAAAAAAAAATTAAAAATTTTTTACAACCCTTGACAGCTCAAACCAGAATGCTATTATTAAACTAAATAAAAATAAATATAATGTTATGACTGCAACTTGGGATCTATTTATAATAATCTTTTTTATAATTGCTGTTATTTTTGGTATAGCAATGGGGAGAGAAAGATCTATGGTGGGTGTTATTGCTGCCTATATTGGTCTAGTAGTATCAAATGTTTGGGGAAACGCTGTTTACAATCTAATTGGTGGAGATACTTCGGCGCAAGTAGGAAATGCTGTTTCTTTTTCAGCAACTGCTTCGCCATTTTTTATTAAAGCAGGAATTTTTATTTTGGTTTTAGTATTATTGATTGTTAAAGGTGATTTTCTAAAAAAAGCCATGACTTCACACTCCGGAGTTTCCTCGATTGTAATTAGTGGTATTTATAGTTTTCTAAACGCTGGTATTATTGTAACGGCTTTAGTTTCCTTTCTTGGTGATGCTCAAAGAACAGATCTACTTACTCAATCAAATCTAATAAATCTTGTTCAAAGATATAATGTTTGGTGGATGGTTTTACCGGTGGCTTTAATGATTATTATGGGGTTTAAAGATAAAGAAGAGGCTTAGAAATCAATTAATCAATTAAACAAGTAATCATATAATCAAAAAACATAAAAACAAAGATAAAATTTAAATGCCCGGCATACGCCGGGCATTTTTTTAACAAATTGAAATATAAATTTATTCTACTACATCCTTATTAATACCGGCGCGTTGATAAATAAAATCTTCATTCTGGATCCATTCTCTCCAGTCAAACAGCGCTACGATCTCTTCATAGGTAAGTACACCAGTCTCAACCAATTCAAAAACAGGACTATTATTTCTTATAATATCTTTTAAATGAATTTTCTTATTTACTGCTTCAAAACAAGCCTCCTGAACTGTCCTATAGGCTTCTTCAGCTCCAATACCTTTTTCTTTGAGTAGCATCTCGAGTTTTTGGGAGGAAATAGTACTATATGTCATCTCGATATTTTCCAACATTTTTTCAGGAAAAACAGTCATCTCATTAATAACATACGTAAGCACCGAAATTTGATGATCAATCACCGCAAAAACGGTCTGGTGAATAATGCGCTCTGCCGAAGAATGAGAAATATCCCTCTCGTGTGAAGTTGCTATCAGCTCATTCATCGCTATCGAAAAGCCACGCACAATAGAAGATAAACCGCGTAATTTCTCAAGACTTATTGGGTTCTTTTTGTGTGGCATGGCCGAAGAACCTTTTTGTTTTTTTCCAAAAGGCTCCCTGATTTCTCCGACTTCAGTTTGGCTCATAAGCCAAAGGTCGTTGGCGATTTTTTCTATAACTGAAGAAAAAATCGCCATCTCAGAAACAATCCTCGCACGATAATCGATCGGGATGATCTGAGTTGCAATGACAGGATTAAGTCTTAATCTTTTCGAAAGACACTCCTCAACTTCTGGGCCAAGAGTACCATACACACCAACCGCTCCAGAAAGCTTCATAACCTCATACTTTCGTGCTGATTCCCAGATAGCCATTTGAGATCTTTGCACCATATCTAACCAATTTAAACATTTGATACCGAAGGTAATCGGTTGAGCATGTTGACCGTGAGTTCGCCCAACCATGAGTTGACCACGATGCTTGACTGCTCTTGATTTTAGAGCCATCTCAAGTTTTGCGATACCATTATTAATAAAACTACACGAGTCTTGAAAAAGCAGCGCCAACGCCGGCTCTTCAGTGTCGTAACTTGTCATGCCGTCATGAAAATAAGAAGCATCAGAGTTATCGGTAACATGAGCAAGAGCATTTTCGAGCATTTTATCAAACTTTTCGTCATCCACCTCATAAATCATTGCGCGAAAATCATTATTCGAGAGAATAATCATGGCGCGCATAATTTCAATGAAAGCATTGAGATCGTGATGAATTGTTCTGTCTCTTTTTTCAATAGCCGAGGTAACCTGATCCCAGAATTCTTGAAACATAGGGTTAGGCATTGAATCAATAATTGATTCAAAAATTTCTCTTACCCTCGCATGGACTCCCTTTGGAATTTCCTCGAGATTTTCTCGAGCTTCGAGTACAGCCAATTCTACCAATAGCCAGTAATAAAATTTACGGCTATTGGTTTCCCACAAAAATCGCATTTCTTTACTCCAGTAGCGATGAATCATTTGAGTCATCCTTTCTTGAAAAATTTGTTTTAAAAGAACAAGAGAACTATAAAATAGTCCTCCCTTGAAAACATTATACCAGAAAAAATATCTTTTAAAACAATAATAATCCCTTAAAGGGATTATTTTATTTAATGAATCCGATTGGATTGGTTACATATACATCCCAGTGTTTGGCAGGATTGAGAAGATAAGAATCGGACGCATTTGGCATACGCAAGTTGTCAATACTACCGAAGAACATCTTGAAGAATACTATACAAACCAAGAGTATGTTTTAGTTTAACATGCTCTTTTTAATTATACCCTAAAAAATAATAAAAATTCAATAGAAAGGAGCAAAAATGAAAAAAGTAGCAATTTATGCCAGAGTAAGCACAATTGATAAGGGACAAAACCTAGATACCCAGATTCTGCCATTGAAGGAATATGCCGAACGGAGAGGATGGGAAATATATAGAATCTACTGCGACCAAATGAGTGGTAGTAAAGAATCTAGGCCTGCCCTCAATGAATTAATGTTGAATGCTCATCAGAGGAAATTTGATGTAGTTCTATGTTTTAGGTTTGACAGAATGGGAAGAAGTACAAAAATGATGGTTGATACTTTAAAGAAGTTTAAGGATTGGGGAATATCCTTTGTTTCATATCAAGAACAGATTGATACCTCAAGTATTATCGGGGAAACGATTTACACGATAATCTCTGCGTTTGCCCAACTGGAACGGTCTATCATACAGGAACGAGTAGTATCGGGATTAAATCGTGTGAGAAACGAAGGGAAAGTGCTGGGAAGAAAAAAACCGATATTAATAAACAGGATATACTTAAATTAAGAATAGAAGGCCTAACCGTCCGAGATATAGCAAAAAGATTTAATGTCAGCCACACAACCATTTTAAACCATATAAATTCCTAAAGTTCCTTGGAAAGATGACCCTGCTTTTTTTAGTCCCTTTTTTACTCTTTAAATCACTTTATTTTCGCTTGGTAAGAAAAGTGATGATTTCTTGCCAAGCCCAACTAAAATTCCCTTACAGCCCCAATAAAAATGCTGTTTTTTGGCGTTTTTAGATTTGATATTGCCAAATATAGCCATTTTGTCAATGCAAAAATGTGTTTATTTTATTTTTGGCAGTTCCTTGGTGGACAAAAAATGTGTAAATGTTTCTAAAAAATTACCAAAAGAAAACTGAATGAGGTCGTAAAAGCTCCTGCTGGCATGAACAGCCGAACGGCTCAAAGAGTGCTTGAGGGGAGTTCTTCAAAAATAATTCTTTTTTTGTTCAACTTCTTCTCCATAAAGTTCTCCTGTGGCTAGGAAATTTTTGAAAATAAAAATCGGCTAATCAAAAAATTTTTTCTATAATTTTTAAAACATTTCTACAGTTGACAAGTGAGTATTCTTTTTGTTTGTTATAATATCTTTTCTTTTTCAAAAAAATCGTTTATTATTTAAACTATGAACAACAAAAAAATTGAAAAATTTATCAAGGAACTTGCCAAACATGAAAGAGAGAAAATATCCTATCAGTTTGAAGACTCTAGAAATAGTATTTTAGTTACTTCAGGACTACATCTAAATTGGATTGGAGATTTCTTTTCTAATCCTAAAATAAAATGGGAAGAAAAGGAAATAGCTGTTGAGAAAATAAAATTTACAGGAACTAACCCGAAGATAAATGATATTCTTTTGAATCAATGTCATCGTTCTCCTAAAGAATTTAGAAAGCTAATCAAAGATAATCCTAAAATCAAAAAAGAATTTGAAAAATATACTTCCTTTGGCAATGAACCAATACTTGTTAGAAAAGATGAAGATAACAAGGGATATTATAAAGTGTTAGATGGTATGCACAGATTCGTTGGAGCTTCATTAAGTAATAAGCCAAAAATAAAAGTCTGGCTACCAATCAATGAAGATGTGGAACTGCCATATTGTGAACCCCATGTAGTTTATGACCTAATGCGAGGATATATGAGGCATGCAAAAGATAAAGAAGGCCAAAAAGAATTGTATTATGCTCTAAAACTTCTAAATCGCACCTATGCTAATGTTAAAGACTTGCTCAAAGGAATATTGGGAGAAAAATGGGTTTTTGATAAAGATGTGCAGAAAATAATCAAAAAAGTTTTAAAGAAATAAAAAAGCTCGGGGTTGCCGAGCTGTTTATACGAGCTGAACGGAATGTATGCGTATATCTGATGTCCGAGCTTTGCGAGGATATGGACGAAGGTTTCGTTAGAAACCGTAGTCAGATATACGCGGTTATGTGATGTATGCTTTTTCTTTTTGTTTTCTGTTAAGAAAACCGCATTTATTTATTTGAGAATTTTTAATTTTAATTTTAATCATTTTGGGCGTAGGCAGAGGGACGGGGTGAATGCCGAAGCCCAAAATACCATTATTCTAATATCCATCTGGTGGATTTGTTTTCTCTCCCAAAAGATTTAGGTCTAATCCCTTTATCTCGTTTTCAATTTCTTTAACATATTCCTTTATTCCGCTTACTTCATCTTTGCTAAAATCAGCAATTATAAGTTTTAGAGTTTTATCAAAATCATTTTTGAATTTAACGTTTATATCTTTCCATGCAATTCCTTTCATGAGCTCACCCCACCTTTCGTTATAATGTAAAACCCCGATTTTCATAAGAAATGCGATTGCAGGATACCCTAAATAACCAACCCAATATGAACCATTGTCGTTTGCCATTATTGCGTTGGTCTCTGGGTTGTAAATAATATCATAAAACTTATTTCTACTCGAAGAATAGACTTTTCCGCTATCGCCTGATATTTCAACTCTGTTATCAGCAACAGCGCCAAGAGCCTCATAAACTTTTATTCTAGGTGGATGTTTCCATTTCATGGTAGTTTTTAAGTTATAATTTTTTCTTTTTTGCCAAAACCCAAATATGTCGTTCATCGCTTCCGTAATCAAATTCGTTTCTTGCTAAAAGTATTTCAAAACCAGCGTTTTCTAATAATTTCAGCGTTACCTCGCTTTCATAGTGGCTCCATGCCATTTTATAGTCGCAAAAATCATCCTTGATTTCGTCTTTGTCTTTAAATCCTATTGTAAATAAAACAATCCCACCTTCTTTGATAAGTTTGTTGGCATTGTTAAATAAATCTTGATGTTCTTTTCTTGGGATGTGAATAATTGAATAGAGAGAAATTATACTATCATACTTTTTATTGGCGTAATCGTATTTAGTAAAGTCTCCGACAAAGTATTTTGCCATACGAACATTCTTTTTAGCCATTTTAACATGTTTTTCCGATAGGTCTATTCCCGTAATGATACAATTATTTTCTGACAAATATAAATCATAGGGAACACCTGGGCCAGATCCCCAATCTAAAATTTCTGGGGTTTCAGGCAAAATTTCAATAAACTTTTTAAAGAAATCTGTCTCAAAATCGGTTAAATCTCTATTTCTTCTGTATTTTTTAAAATAATTATTTTTTTCATAACCTTCTTTTACAATATCTCTCATTTTGTTCAAGTTATTGCTTTTTTTCATATTCTTCTAAGGTTATGCTTTTATATCTTTGCCTAAATTAATATATTTTGGGCAGTTAGCAAATAATGGGCATTCGTTGCAAGTGGGCGTACTTGGCCTGCACCACTTTCTTCCTATATTCCAAATTGGTGCAGTTAATTCCCCTGGGAAATTGGGGTTTATGTGTTTGGCCGAATTAATTACTAAATTAATATTATCTTTTTTGGCCAATCCCGTTCTTAAAAATACTCGTCGGATGTGGATGTCGTATGCTATATTTATTGACTTCTTATTCTTAATCTTTATTCCAAAATCTCTAATCAATAACATAACCCCTAGTGCTGACTTTTTTTCTCCAATCCCACTAAATTCTTTTAGGTTTTTGAGTATCTCATCAGCTTCTTTATTTCTCCAAATATTGGTAGCGTCTGATTCGTATTTTTCAATCAATAATTTTACCGTTTTGAATAAATATTGTGATATTCTTTTTGGGTATCTATGTAAAGATGGTTTTTCTTTTATCACCTTTTCTAAGTGTTCTTGCATAAATTCTGACATTTTTTTCAAATCGAAATGCCCTAATCGTTTACTTAGTTCGTATGGCAGACTCCATGCAGTTTCCATTTTGACCGATTGTTCGGAAACTAAGCCAAAGAGAAACGCGTTGTTATTTGTTTTTAGAAAGTTTTTGGCTTGCTTACTTAGGTTGTTATTTTTAAATAGACTAAGTTCACCTTGTATTTCTTTTGAATAAGCCAATAAATCATCTTGCAGGTTTGTCATAAAAAAATTCTTGACTTAAAAATAAATGTGTGCTAATATGAATGTGACGTTTGGAGTGGTTCGCCACCTCACGGCTTTCAAGCTGTAGCCAAATGTCATTAAAGAACACCGCCAAGTGCGGCGTTTTTTAATTCTTGACTCGAGTAAAATCGAGATGTTAATCTTCTTCCGGTTCCCCGTCATGTAAAATTCTTTCCATATATTCTTCATTCATTCCCCAAAAGGGGATTAAGCTCCAAAAGAATATCTCGCTGCCGTCAATTTGTTTTACGATGACTTTAACTCTATTTCTTTTTACTACCGCTATAAACTCATAATAATTCACAGGCGTGCGAACCATATCGTTGCGACCATTGGTTCTGACTTTTTCAAATTTCTTTGTTTCCCAAATGCCCTGCAAAGTATGGGAAGACTTCAAGATTTCGGGTGCGATATGAATCAGTTTAAATCTCATATACTGATCTTTTGGTGGCCTAGCTTTCTCTCTTCTTTTTTTGAAGTTCAAATGTTCCAACCCCATCGCATTAAAAGAAACTTTTTTGTTTAAATAAGGACAAGAAACATCATCAATGCTCTTGTAAAATTCTTCTCCTTTTGCTTTTATCTTTTCAAAATCCTTTGGGATTTCTCTTTTGTTTTCTGACATAGTAAAATGTTAGTTTAAAAAATGATAGATATATTCATTTTAGCAAATATCTATCATTTTTAATACCCGTCTTTTGTTTCCCTTAAAATAGTGTTTTCGCAGCGAAGCGGAGAGAACATCATCTAGCCCCCTCTATAATAAAATTAAAATTAAAAATTCTCAAATTAATAAATGCGGGGGCGTTAGCCCCAAAAAGAAAAGCATATTTCACATAAAAAGTTATTTACGAAGTTGAGCTTCTCTCTCGTTTATTACTTTGTGGAATTTTACTCTCACTTGTTCGGAAGAGAAGTTTTTCAAAATTTCATCTGCAAGGTGGTAAAACATTCTTGTAGTATCCTTGCTTCTCGCCATCTCCGTATCTCCTCGCATTATCAGAGCTTCAACCAGTTTGTACTCTTTGCCCTGAAGAATGGCTTGGAAGATGAGCCTATCCAGTTTTTCTCTGGCTTTTTTAAATTGCCTCATGGCTATGAGAAGCGAACACTCGTCAATTCCTGAAATCAACATCCAGTAATGATGATGGCCTCTTGCGAGCCTTTCATTTGCATCTTGAAAGCATTTTTTAGCTTCCTTGTAATTGCCCGCCTTTTTGTAGGCAAGACCGAGCTTGGAGGCCGTGATACCGATGGAATCGTTATTTCCATGTACGAGGAGATTTTTGTAGCTTTCAAGAAAATGATTTATGGCTGTAGAAATCGTACCCTTGCCCATGTAGGCGATAGCCATATCTCTTGTGATGTTTCCGACTTTGGAGAAATCTTCTTCTCCTTCTGCCAGTTTTATGGCTCTTTTGAAATGCGAGATAGCCATATCGTAATCCCCTTCATTTGAAAGGCAGATTCCCATAGAAATAAGGGTGTTCACATCCACTTCCCCATCATGATAAAGGATTTCTTTCTGCAGAATATCCTTTGCTTCCTCTGTTTTGCCTGCATCTCTCAACTCATTCGCCTCGTTGACTCGTATTTGGTGTTCTTGATTCATTATTTTTCTCCTTTCACGAGTTTATACCCCATCTTCTTTTTCTTCTGTTAACCAGATAATTTTCCAAAAAAGGAAGATAGCAGGATAGAATGTCCAAAATTGTTCCAAGTATGCCATGCTTGATGATTGACTTTATATCTCTTTGAAAGTCAAACCCGACTATATGAATCGGCATTTTGAAGGTACCGAGGATGCGATTGGCAAGATATGCTATTTTGAAAGAACGCATCTTGTCACAGATGATTACAATATCCCCATAATATGGATGAGTGTTGATATCGTTTCTTATTACAGGAATAGCGTTGCGAAGATTTTCTATGGTAGTGACAGAACTCTCCTCCTTTAATATCGTTCCATTGTAATTCATTTTGCGAAGTGTTTCGGCTATCATCCCTGCTTCAGAGATATTGGGAAAGTCTTTGGGATTAGTGAATCCTCCACAAGCGATGATAATATTTTGGGAATCAGAGGGATTGACAATTTCTGAAACAAAATGAAGATATTCTTCTATTCGTTTCCCATTGGGGTTGCATCCATATCCAAGCACAATAAAATACCTTTTCAGTATGTACATTCATATCGCCACCTTTCATTTCAGATTTTTTATCGCAAATCGCGAAAGTAATCGCAAGAAGCATCCCACGATGGCTTCTCGGGGTCGTATGGAGACGGCCAAACCCATTCTTTGATAAGACCCAAAATCATAAGTGGAACAAGAATGAAGTTCTCAACAAACCAACAAAATATGCCGATGAAAAATTCAGCAATATTTTCTTTCATTATCTTCACCTCGCATTTATGCTTGATAAGCAAATTTTTAACGAACATATAGAAATAATAGCATATTATAGCTATTTTGTAAAGGATTGTGTTTATTTCTTCCATTCTCTACTTAACAACCCCATCAAATATTCATCATGGAATTTATTATTGTAAAATATATTTTCTCGTCTTGTGCCTTCTATTTTAAATCCTAATTTTTTGTACAGTCCGATGGCTCTTTTGTTGTAGTCATAAACATTCAAATAGAGTTTATGCAGTTTCATTTTATTGAAAGCATGGTCAATCAATAGCCTACTGGCGTCATAGCCATAGCCACTGCTCCAATAATCTTTATCTCCAATAAAAATAGCAAAAAGAGCATTTTTATCTGGTTTGTTTATTTCTAACAATTGAATGCTTCCAATATGCATTCCCTCTTTAGTTTCAATGGCAAACTGTTTTTGCGTTTTATCTTTTGGTATGCTTTTTATCCATTTCTCAATTTCTTTCTTATTGCTTTTTCTTCTAGTAGTAAATTTATTAACATCAGAATCACGGCTCCATTTAACAAAATTAAGAGTATCACTTATTCTTATTGGCCGTAAAATTGTTTTTTTACCTTTTAGTATCATAATTTTAATCAATTAAATTTAACTCCTTTAGTTTTGGTATTACATCGTGCTCAAAGATTGAACCAACTTTTATTCCTGTTGGAATATTAGAGTTTATCCAAAGGATTTCTTCTACCTCACTTGAAGGGGTTGGTTCTCCTTGCCAAGATTTAACGATATAAACATTCATTTGGATTTTTCTATCTTCTTGTCCAACTGCTTGAGCAGAGAATATTCCAAATTCTTCAAAATCATTTTCCGTCACATTGATTTTAAATTCTTCCCAAAGTTCCCTGACTAATGCTTGTGTTGGAGTTTCGCCATCTTCAATAGAACCCCCAGGGGAGATAAAAAACTCTTTATTTTTGGAACGCTCTACTAAAATCTTCCTATTCTTTATTAGAATTCCACCTGATTTGTAAATTGTGTTGTTTTCCATTTTATCTTTTTTATTATTCAAACAATGATTTTATAGCATCATATTTTTCTTTAATAATTGCTCTACCCTCTGGCATTACTTTTTTCCAACTATTTTCTAATTTAGTTAAAACAAATTTTGTTCCTTTTTCTATATCAAGTTTATGAATTATAAAAGCTAAATAGAATAAAGAATTTACATCGCTAAAATGGGACATGGCATTGGCACTTGCCACTATTTTTGCTTCTAATGATTCTCTTTTTATTTCTTTACTAGCTCTGTGGGTAAATATGCAATATTTTACTTTTTCTATTGTTTCTTTTGGATAATTAAACTTTTTTAAGATTTCTTCAGCTAATCTTGAGCTATGGATATGGTGTTCTTCATAAAAATCTTTACTTACAAGGCTTGAATAATCGTGTAACAATGCAGACAGCTCAATAATTTCTTTATCAGCTTTTAATCTTTCAGCCAGTAATAACGAATATTTAACAACGGGTACTATGTGATATGAATAAGCAGTAGCTCCAAAATAATTATCAGATTTTTCTGATGCCTCTTTTACTATTTTTCTTATTTGTTCTAGTTTTTGTTCTGATGTCATTATAGTCGTTCTTTTATATACTTCTTTATATGCCCCAAACACTTCCCAGGACAAGCAGTCGGTTCTGATTTTGTTTCGCCATGACCGAGAATGTTTTTCTTGGAAACTTTGGGATAATTTTCCTTAATTATTTTAACTGCACTATCCAGCATCTTTTTGTCGGGCATTTTATTTTCATAATTCCCTGAAAAACAAATGGCAATAGACGCACAATTAATCGGCCAGCTTCCTGCATGCCAGCCAATTTCATTATCTTGTAATAATCTTTGGGCTGAACCATCTGAACGAATAAGCCAATGGTAAGCAAAAAATACCATTTTCCTTTTTCTAAAATGATTAGACCAGAGGGGTTGACCGTAAACGACTGGGTCATTAGAATATTTTAATTTATCTTTTTTAAGTAAATATTGATTTACATAAAGACGAATCATTTGGACAGTTGAGAGAAGAGATAAAGAAACATTAGTTGGTGCAGAAGTATGATGTAAAACAATATATTCAATTGGCTTTCTTTCACTATCCCAATTTTCTCCTGAAGTTCCTAAATAAAGTTTGTTTTGCTTATAAAATTCATTAACAATATGATAAATTTCTCTTTTTATCTTTTTTCTATTTTTAATATCTTCATCAGGTTTAATGATGTATTTTTTGAAATCATCTGCCAACCTTAAATACCAATCTTTCTTTGAAAGATTATTTTCCCAGTATTCTTGATTGATGTATTTATATTTCATGATTTTATTATAACAAAAAAAACCGTCTTGTACAAAGAACGGTTTTTAACGGTTTCAACTGTATTTCAGTCGTGGATAAATAAAGCCAGCAAGGGAGAGAGCCAGAGAATTATATAACAGACAAAAAAGACATAATCATCGGCTTCCCACTTGCTTTCTTGTTTGTAGCGTGAATAAGCATCGTCGTGCATCTCTACTCTCCTTTCTATCCTCCACACCCCATTTTCCTCTTTAATCCCATATAATACTCCCAGCATTCAGGGCATTGAGGAATTATGGGATTATTGCGACCTTTGCCAGTGCCAGATTTTACAGCATGGGCATTGAATCTGACAAAAGTGGCATTCTGTGGGATTGACAGGATTTTCTGGCCTATCAGAGTAATCATGACATCTGCATCCTGCTTCTCGCCATCTCCGTATCTCCTCGCATTATCAGAGCTTCAACCAGTTTGTACTCTTTGCCCTGAAGAATGGCTTGGAAGATGAGCCTATCCAGTTTTTCTCTGGCTTTTTTAAATTGCCTCATGGCTATGAGAAGCGAACACTCGTCAATTCCTGAAATCAACATCCAGTAATGATGATGGCCTCTTGCGAGCCTTTCATTTGCATCTTGAAAGCATTTTTTAGCTTCCTTGTAATTGCCCGCCTTTTTGTAGGCAAGACCGAGCTTGGAGGCCGTGATACCGATGGAATCGTTATTTCCATGTACGAGGAGATTTTTGTAGCTTTCAAGAAAATGATTTATGGCTGTAGAAATCGTACCCTTGCCCATGTAGGCGATAGCCATATCTCTTGTGATGTTTCCGACTTTGGAGAAATCTTCTTCTCCTTCTGCCAGTTTTATGGCTCTTTTGAAATGCGAGATAGCCATATCGTAATCCCCTTCATTTGAAAGGCAGATTCCCATAGAAATAAGGGTGTTCACATCCACTTCCCCATCATGATAAAGGATTTCTTTCTGCAGAATATCCTTTGCTTCCTCTGTTTTGCCTGCATCTCTCAACTCATTCGCCTCGTTGACTCGTATTTGGTGTTCTTGATTCATTATTTTTCTCCTTTCACGAGTTTATACCCCATCTTCTTTTTCTTCTGTTAACCAGATAATTTTCCAAAAAAGGAAGATAGCAGGATAGAATGTCCAAAATTGTTCCAAGTATGCCATGCTTGATGATTGACTTTATATCTCTTTGAAAGTCAAACCCGACTATATGAATCGGCATTTTGAAGGTACCGAGGATGCGATTGGCAAGATATGCTATTTTGAAAGAACGCATCTTGTCACAGATGATTACAATATCCCCATAATATGGATGAGTGTTGATATCGTTTCTTATTACAGGAATAGCGTTGCGAAGATTTTCTATGGTAGTGACAGAACTCTCCTCCTTTAATATCGTTCCATTGTAATTCATTTTGCGAAGTGTTTCGGCTATCATCCCTGCTTCAGAGATATTGGGAAAGTCTTTGGGATTAGTGAATCCTCCACAAGCGATGATAATATTTTGGGAATCAGAGGGATTGACAATTTCTGAAACAAAATGAAGATATTCTTCTATTCGTTTCCCATTGGGGTTGCATCCATATCCAAGCACAATAAAATACCTTTTCAGTATGTACATTCATATCGCCACCTTTCATTTCAGATTTTTTATCGCAAATCGCGAAAGTAATCGCAAGAAGCATCCCACGATGGCTTCTCGGGGTCGTATGGAGACGGCCAAACCCATTCTTTGATAAGACCCAAAATCATAAGTGGAACAAGAATGAAGTTCTCAACAAACCAACAAAATATGCCGATGAAAAATTCAGCAATATTTTCTTTCATTATCTTCACCTCGCATTTATGCTTGATAAGCAAATTTTTAACGAACATATAGAAATAATAGCATATTATAGCTATTTTGTAAAGGATTGTGTTTATTTCTTCCATTCTCTACTTAACAACCCCATCAAATATTCATCATGGAATTTATTATTGTAAAATATATTTTCTCGTCTTGTGCCTTCTATTTTAAATCCTAATTTTTTGTACAGTCCGATGGCTCTTTTGTTGTAGTCATAAACATTCAAATAGAGTTTATGCAGTTTCATTTTATTGAAAGCATGGTCAATCAATAGCCTACTGGCGTCATAGCCATAGCCACTGCTCCAATAATCTTTATCTCCAATAAAAATAGCAAAAAGAGCATTTTTATCTGGTTTGTTTATTTCTAACAATTGAATGCTTCCAATATGCATTCCCTCTTTAGTTTCAATGGCAAACTGTTTTTGCGTTTTATCTTTTGGTATGCTTTTTATCCATTTCTCAATTTCTTTCTTATTGCTTTTTCTTCTAGTAGTAAATTTATTAACATCAGAATCACGGCTCCATTTAACAAAATTAAGAGTATCACTTATTCTTATTGGCCGTAAAATTGTTTTTTTACCTTTTAGTATCATAATTTTAATCAATTAAATTTAACTCCTTTAGTTTTGGTATTACATCGTGCTCAAAGATTGAACCAACTTTTATTCCTGTTGGAATATTAGAGTTTATCCAAAGGATTTCTTCTACCTCACTTGAAGGGGTTGGTTCTCCTTGCCAAGATTTAACGATATAAACATTCATTTGGATTTTTCTATCTTCTTGTCCAACTGCTTGAGCAGAGAATATTCCAAATTCTTCAAAATCATTTTCCGTCACATTGATTTTAAATTCTTCCCAAAGTTCCCTGACTAATGCTTGTGTTGGAGTTTCGCCATCTTCAATAGAACCCCCAGGGGAGATAAAAAACTCTTTATTTTTGGAACGCTCTACTAAAATCTTCCTATTCTTTATTAGAATTCCACCTGATTTGTAAATTGTGTTGTTTTCCATTTTATCTTTTTTATTATTCAAACAATGATTTTATAGCATCATATTTTTCTTTAATAATTGCTCTACCCTCTGGCATTACTTTTTTCCAACTATTTTCTAATTTAGTTAAAACAAATTTTGTTCCTTTTTCTATATCAAGTTTATGAATTATAAAAGCTAAATAGAATAAAGAATTTACATCGCTAAAATGGGACATGGCATTGGCACTTGCCACTATTTTTGCTTCTAATGATTCTCTTTTTATTTCTTTACTAGCTCTGTGGGTAAATATGCAATATTTTACTTTTTCTATTGTTTCTTTTGGATAATTAAACTTTTTTAAGATTTCTTCAGCTAATCTTGAGCTATGGATATGGTGTTCTTCATAAAAATCTTTACTTACAAGGCTTGAATAATCGTGTAACAATGCAGACAGCTCAATAATTTCTTTATCAGCTTTTAATCTTTCAGCCAGTAATAACGAATATTTAACAACGGGTACTATGTGATATGAATAAGCAGTAGCTCCAAAATAATTATCAGATTTTTCTGATGCCTCTTTTACTATTTTTCTTATTTGTTCTAGTTTTTGTTCTGATGTCATTATAGTCGTTCTTTTATATACTTCTTTATATGCCCCAAACACTTCCCAGGACAAGCAGTCGGTTCTGATTTTGTTTCGCCATGACCGAGAATGTTTTTCTTGGAAACTTTGGGATAATTTTCCTTAATTATTTTAACTGCACTATCCAGCATCTTTTTGTCGGGCATTTTATTTTCATAATTCCCTGAAAAACAAATGGCAATAGACGCACAATTAATCGGCCAGCTTCCTGCATGCCAGCCAATTTCATTATCTTGTAATAATCTTTGGGCTGAACCATCTGAACGAATAAGCCAATGGTAAGCAAAAAATACCATTTTCCTTTTTCTAAAATGATTAGACCAGAGGGGTTGACCGTAAACGACTGGGTCATTAGAATATTTTAATTTATCTTTTTTAAGTAAATATTGATTTACATAAAGACGAATCATTTGGACAGTTGAGAGAAGAGATAAAGAAACATTAGTTGGTGCAGAAGTATGATGTAAAACAATATATTCAATTGGCTTTCTTTCACTATCCCAATTTTCTCCTGAAGTTCCTAAATAAAGTTTGTTTTGCTTATAAAATTCATTAACAATATGATAAATTTCTCTTTTTATCTTTTTTCTATTTTTAATATCTTCATCAGGTTTAATGATGTATTTTTTGAAATCATCTGCCAACCTTAAATACCAATCTTTCTTTGAAAGATTATTTTCCCAGTATTCTTGATTGATGTATTTATATTTCATGATTTTATTATAACAAAAAAAACCGTCTTGTACAAAGAACGGTTTTTAACGGTTTCAACTGTATTTCAGTCGTGGATAAATAAAGCCAGCAAGGGAGAGAGCCAGAGAATTATATAACAGACAAAAAAGACATAATCATCGGCTTCCCACTTGCTTTCTTGTTTGTAGCGTGAATAAGCATCGTCGTGCATCTCTACTCTCCTTTCTATCCTCCACACCCCATTTTCCTCTTTAATCCCATATAATACTCCCAGCATTCAGGGCATTGAGGAATTATGGGATTATTGCGACCTTTGCCAGTGCCAGATTTTACAGCATGGGCATTGAATCTGACAAAAGTGGCATTCTGTGGGATTGACAGGATTTTCTGGCCTATCAGAGTAATCATGACATCTGCATCCTGCTTCGCCCTTTCGCAGTTATATGCTGATTTTTCTTTTCTTTGGAAGTACTGGAAACAGAGCTTGCAGGAATCTTCTGGTTCGTAGGTCAAAATGTGATGATATATTTCTTGGAGCAGTTGGCCAGCTTTCTTTGAGTTCCAGTTTTTCTCGGCGACAAACTGGTCAATCTTTTTTCTTATCTTGGTGCACACCCTGTTTCTTTTGGGGATAGAAAAAAGATGGTGCGAGTCTTCTCTTGGGTCGTGTGCTCCAATTTCACCATTATCCCAGACAGGACGAATTTTCTTTTTACTCATTTGTTAAGTTACACCCCTTTCTTTTCGTGTTTTGAGAATCAGAATATCATCATTAAAATATTAGCATAAATAAGCGAAATTGTAAACCAAAAAACAGGTTTTCAATAAACTCCTGTTTTTTGGTTTATCTATCTTTTTGCAAGTTCCTTGATTTCTTTCTGCTCTTTTTTATCTTCTTTATGTAATCTTTTTAGTCCCTTTTTTGCTTCTTCAAATAGTTCGGGTGGGTATCTTTTTAATACTTTTGCCTGTTCTCCCCGTATATCTATAAGAGTAAGGGGTTTGCCACTTATAACTTCCAATAGAAATCTTGGTTTTTTATAAGGTTTGTTGAAGCTTGGCTTGGTATTAGGAGGTTTAGGTATAGCTCCTTTGTTTTTAATTAGTTCCTTGAATTTCTTTTTTGCCTTACTCATCTGGTTAATTGGGTATTCTTTAATTAGCAGTTCCTCTTTATCATAACTTCTGGTTATTTGAATCTTACAGTCAATATAAATCACATTAAAGTTCAGATTGCCAACCTCTACTTTTTTTATCATACGAATATCATTAAACAATATCATATACTCATTTCCTCCTAACTCGGTTCGCAAAGGAACTTTTCCTTCGTAGATATAGGGATTTTGGATGTCAGAATTTGATTTATTCATATCTTTATTTGCCTATTTTAATAAATACTCTGATATTTAAAATATACAGCAATAGAATATAAAAAGACAGTAAAATTAATTTCCCCATATCTCTCCCAGCATAAACTTGCAAATCTTTTTTAATTTGTAATCTGCCGAAAACCTGATTGATGGTGATTGTTTAACCATTTTGAATGTTTTGGTTGAAGTGTCAAATTTCTTTACAATTTTATCTTCGCAGTTCCTCATTTTTAGAACGCCAAAATCTGGGAGCTCCAATATTCTTTTTCTGGGAAGTTCCTTTTTGATAAAACTTATCAAAGCAAAATAAACCTCTCGGGCAAGTTCCTTGTTCATAGGTTTGCCCCATTCAATAGAGAGTTTGTCAAAAAATTCTTCTTTGTCTGATTTTTTCATTTTTATTGAGTTATTTTTTGTTAGTTCCTACAATTTAATTATACCATGGTTTAGTTCCATTTTTGGCCAAGGCACTGAAGAAATATGATATAATAGAAGTAAGTAAGAAATTATTTATGCTTGAAACTATCCATGACAAAACCGAATCCCATCAATTGTTTCTAAAAGAGCAAAAAGAAGAAAAAGAGATGAAAAGACTGGAACGAACTTTTGCCGAAGAAACAATGCAGATTAAGAGGTCTGACTTCCCTAAGGGCATTTTAGTTCCTGTAAGCAATACTGATGAAGATTACCTTAAAAAAGGCCAATATAGCCAATTAGAAGGCAAAAAAGGCACTTTTGTAGTCAGAGGGTTTAATTATGACTTAAAAGTTGATTATTTCGTGAACCATAATGGCAAAGAACAGATAGAACTAAATATCTGCTATCAAGAAAAAAGTTCTAGCCCCTTTGATGCACGCAGACAAACCATAAGGTTAAAACAGTATGAGCTCAACCATGGAACTGATTGGCTTTTCCTATGCCCTCTCTGTGGGACTGAAGTATGCAAAATCCTATACCTGACCAATTCCTATTTCGGATGTAGGAAATGCAAAAAGATTAAATACGGCAAATGCTATTTGAATAATAAAGTTCCTCACCAAAGACATTTCTACTACCTCAATCGCCTCTATAAGATAATACGAGATTGGCCAGATATAAAGCGACCTTTCTACAATGGCTCTATGACTAAAAAGACAATGAGACTGTTTGACTTGTATGCCAAGGCAGGCATAAAAGTTCCTGACCAGCTAAAAGGGATTTTGGCATTAGACAATATCATACTGGAAGAACAGATGGAAAAATTGAAGCATAGTATAAGAGATTTAGAGAATGTCCAAATGATTTAGAGAATATGAGATAATAATCCTAACTAAACTTTCTGGGATTTTCCAGAAAAACGCTGGGCTAGATGAACGGGGCTAAAATTATACAAATTGTTTTTTAAAAATATCCACATATTTTTGGATATTTTTTTATTTTAAGATAGAATGAAAGCAATAAAGAATAGTTCAAAAAATATGAGAGCTCCATTTTTTCATTCTAGTGGTTCTTACATAGATAGAGATAGGCTTATCTTTTTGTATACATATTCTTATGCATTTACCAGAATATTTAAAAGCACTGGCAACACAAAATTAATAAGGGCTGGTTTCTCTGATTTTGAAACGAATCGTGTACATCCTAAAGGTATTGAAAATACGGCTCGTTATGTAATGTGGATGTTTAGGGTTTGTGGGGTCAATCTTTATAATTTTAATTTTCCTAAAGATTTTTTTAAGGGCAAAAAACCAACTAATGAAAGAGATGAAAGAAACAAAATATTTTTTGAAATTGAACATCTCGCTAGAAATAACAAAAAAGAAGCCCTAAAACTTATTAGCTTTGAGTTTGACCCAGTTGAAGCAAATGAAAAGACAAGCCAATATCTAGAACAATATTTAGAAAAAATCATTAACAACACTATTATAGCACCCGTACATTATAAGGCATTTAAAAAACAAAAAGAAGAAATAATAGCCAAAATAAAGGAAAAATACCATGAAACAGAGAAAGACCACATTCTTTTTGAGCTGAAAGAAATAAAAAAACCAGAAACTATTAATTTTATAGAAGTATTTTTAATATTAGAAAAAGAAGATTACCTAAAAATAACTCGTTTTGATGACGAAACATATGATGCCGTGTTTTTTATAATAGGCAATAAATTAAAAGAAAAATTTTTAAAGGAAGATGAGAATGACATTACATCTTTCTCAATAGAATCTAGCCAAAAACCAATACCCCATCAGAAAGAAGATAACTGGTATTTTGAATTAAGATGCCCAGATAGCATGGAACTGATTTTAATCACAAATATATTAGATAAAAACAATTTAACTTCTTATCTTGTTGGAAAACCCCAAATAGGAAGTCCAGCAAACGAATTTTTTGAATACTTGGAAATCAACTATTTTGAAAAAGGAAAAAATAAAGGAACTATAAAAATAGGAGTAAAAAGCGAATTAAATCTCGGAGTAGATATTGACACTATGCTTTCCAATTATGAAATCAAAGGATATTTAAAGAAGATTTTTTTCAAAATAAGCAGTCAGAATAAGAAAAATTTATTTATAATCAACTTTGATAATTGCGTAACTAAAAAGAACTTATTGCCAAGGCACATAGAAGATATACGAAAACAGGTTGGCAAACTAAAAAAATTAGACATTTGCTAGTGCTCTGAAATACTCTAAAGAGCTTTGAAATGCTCTGGGAAACCGCATAACTAACCTATAAATGCTATGATGATAACATATAGCATTTTTTTTATTGAGGAGCAAAAATGACAACATTAAATAAAACTAAAAAAATCAAATCTCAAATTACCAAAAAACATTCAAAAAATGTTGCTATTTTTAATTCTAAAGAAAAAACCAAAACATTAACTATCCCGCCAAAAGGAAAGAGAACGAGACAAATAGTTTTAACCGCAAGATATGTAATCCCAGACGAAATAGAAGCCAGAGAGATAGACGAGACATTGGCCAGATATTTTGTAAGATTTCTGCCAGAAGCATATCAAGACAATAAGTTAGAATCAGGTGGTATTACATTAGATTCTAAAAAAATAAAAAAGATTAAAAAGAATAAAACAAACAAAAAGTTCTTCAAAAATAAGAGATAATAATCATGTCAGTTCCTTTTTAGAAAATAAACTAATTATTGGAAGTTCCTCTGATAGTAAAGAAATTTTACACTTAACTTGTAAGAAATCATAGCGTTGTTTACAAATGTTCATTAAAATAGATGAATATTAGTAAACAATAAATATATGGTTGTACATAAAAACACTAGGCTAATGCCGAACCAAAGGAAAGCTTTGGT
>Ga0101944_10002811_pt1 | contig 26539 bp, 19 predicted proteins | sample DewCreD2012metaG_FD_75245 | JGI IMG/M metagenome (GOLD analysis project Ga0101944, IMG submission 75245) | Hot spring sediment bacterial and archeal communities from British Columbia, Canada, to study Microbial Dark Matter (Phase II) - Dewar... ... | reverse complement strand
CCAGCCGAGACGTGGATGGTTCATATGGGCAGAGCGATGCATTTGGCTGGACGATGCGTGGAATGCGGCGAATGCGAGCGCGCTTGTCCGATGGACATACCGCTTATGAAGCTCAATCGTCAGGTCGCAGAGCATGTCGAAAAACTTTTCGAATTCGAAGCTGGAATGGATCCCGAAGCGGCACCCGTATTCGGCAGATTTGAACCGGACGATCCAGACCCAAACGAACACTAACCATTTAATAGTTGAGAGCATAAAATGGCAGATAAAGTTATTGCGAAAACCGATCTCGCGAAGTGGATTAAAGAGCTTGCTTCAAAGTTCACTGTTATAGCTCCAGAAGCTGATGAGCAGGGGCGTGCGCAGTGGAAAGAAGCGGCGTCGGACGAGAGATTCGATTACACCGCTGGCAGAAACGCTATGGCCGCCAAAGAATTCCTTCTGCCGGCATACGAACTGCTTTTCCGGTATAAGAAAGACTCTCTCGAAGAGAGCCTGCCAGAAGACGAGAAAACAGTAATAATGATGGGACTTACCCTGTGCGATGCGCGCGCGATTCAAGTGCTGGACTCAGTATATTTGGATGGTAAGTTCAAAGACCCGTATTATGCGGCGCGAAGGGAAAAACTCGCGCTTGTGGCATCTGTGTGCGATAAGCCGCGCTGGAGCTGCTTCTGCACTTCAGTAGGCGATTTGGAGCAGTGGGCTAAAGACGTAGATGTCCTTATTACCGACATTGGTGAGTCAATTTATGTGCATCCAGTAAGCGAACTCGGTGAAAAGATTGCGGAAGGCAAATCTTTCCGAGCGCCCACCGAAGAAGAAACCAAGAAAAAGGAAGACATTTGGCAGAGGCTGATGGCTCTTCCCAAGAAACCATTTGCTGGTCAGGATATATATAAGATGGTTGATTGGGGTGACGCGATTTGGTCTGAGATAGCGAAAAAGTGCGTCGGGTGCGGCGCATGCAGCTATCTGTGCCCATCCTGCTCCTGCTTTGACATACAAGACGAAGTGCGCGGCGATGTTGTGGAGCGCTTCCGATGTAGAGACACCTGCCAGTTTACCGACTTTACGCTTATGGGCGCAGGACACAACCCAAGACCAGAAAAGACTATGCGCGTGCGCCAGCGTATAATGCATAAGTTCAAATACCAGATCGAACAATTCGGCATGCTCGGATGCACTGGCTGCGGCAGATGTGTTGAAGCCTGTCCAGTTAACATAGATCTTCGCGAAGTGCTGACAGAGATAGCCGAACGCGCAAAAGTCGAAGCTGGTCAAAACTGAGACGAGAAAGAAAGGTCGAACGATGAGCACGGATACTCAAGAGATGACAAGCCGACAATCGAACAATCCTTATCTCCCGAAACTGGCGAAAATAGAGAAAATTATAGATGAGACTTGGGATACCAAGACATTCCGCGCCGTATTCACCGACGAAGAAGTGCGCGAGAATTTTACCTACGAACCAGGGCAGTTTCAGGAAGTAAGCGTGTTTGGCGTCGGAGAAGCTACGTTCTGCCTTACATCAACGCCCACGCGCAGAGGCTTCATTGAGTTCTCCGTGAAAAAGGTCGGCACAGTCACAAAGGCGCTCCACGACATGTCCGAAGGCGACACCGTGGGGATACGCGGACCATTCGGCAACTGGTTCCCCTACAAGGAATGGAAAGGCAAGAACCTGTTGTTCATCGGCGGCGGCATAGGGATGGCTCCTATGCGTTCAATTCTGAATTTCTGCCTCGACAACCGCAGCGACTACGCAGATATAACCACAATCTACGGCGCGCGGACACCTGGCGATCTGTGCTATACCTACGAGTTTGACGATTGGCGAAAAAACGCTTCGCTTTATCTGACTGTAGATGCCGGAGACGAAAACTGGAAAGATCATGTAGGTCATGTCCCTGGTTACCTGCTCGAACTTGCGCCAAAGCCGGAGAATACCATCGCCATCACCTGCGGCCCTCCTATTATGATAAAATTCGCGCTTCAGAATTTGGCACAGCTTGGGTTCAAGGACGAACAGATATACACCACGCTCGAGATGAAGATGAAATGCGGCATCGGCAAGTGCGGGAGATGTAACATTGGAAGCAAATTTGTATGCGTTGATGGGCCTGTCTTCTCTCTTGCCGAAATTCGTGAGCTGCCGCCGGAGTTCTAATTCGAAACGCCGGCAGCTTTCAGCGCACCCATATTGTCGCCCAGCCTGGAATCAAGAACAGCACAGCCACAGCAGCCGCGCAGAGTGCTATGGCTGCCGCCGTCGGCAGAGAAACTTTCACTTCATTAGGCTCGTCCGTGCGAACCATAAACATTTCCGCCGTCACTCGCAGATAGTAATAAGCTGAGATAATCGTGGTGATTACCACGATTATGGCAAGGCTGAGCATCTGGGCATCCAGCGCGGCAAAAAACACCATAAGCTTCGCGGTAAATCCAGCAGTCGGCGGTATCCCTGCAAGCGAAAACATGAAAAGACCCATAGCGGCGGCGAGAAAAGGATTTGTCTTAAATAATCCCGCGTAGTCGCTTATCTCTGTTCCTTTTTCGCCCTCTTTTGCAACCGCCGCCACCACCGCCCAAGCGCCCAAGTTAGAAAATGCATAGGCAATGAAGTAGAACACCATCGCGCGCATTGACATTTCAGACCTAAAGCTGGCTATGGTTACTGATATATATCCAGCGTGCGCTATGCTTGAATAAGCCAACATTCGCTTTATGTTTTTCTGCGCAACCGCGGCTATATTCCCCACCACCATCGTAAGCGCCGAAAGCGACCAAACAACCGGCACCCAGAACCAACCCGCAAGCAGCCACATAAGAGCAAAAAACGCCGCTATTTTCGTCCCAACTGACATAAAAGCCGACACTGGCGAAGGCGCGCCTTCATAAACATCAGGCGTCCACATCTGGAACGGCACAAGTGAAACTTTAAACAAAAGTCCGACCGCTATAAAGCCAACCCCTATAACAACAGACAAACTCGGCATAGTTTCCGTCTGCGCTTGTATGCCAGCATAGTTAAGACTGCCGCTGCCTCCATACACAAGCGCAGCGCCATAAAGCAAAATCGCTGAAGCAAACGACCCAAGCAGAAAGAACTTCATCGCCGCTTCCAAAGACTTTGTTCGCCGCCTCGCCATTCCTGCCATAACATAAAGCGGCAGAGACGCCATCTCTACGCTCAAAAACAGCATCAGCAGGTTAGGCATAGCTGTCAGGAGCAGCAGCATACCAACCATAGAAAGCAGCATCAGCGCGTAATACTCGGATTCCGGCAGCTTTTCGCGTCTTACATAGTCCACCGACATAAGTATCGCAGCCGCAGCCGCAGCCGTCACCGCAAACCCTGCCTGCATCGCAAGAGGGCCAGTCCAAAGCAAGGAGCCGAACGGATATTGGTAATCCCTCCACACAAAAAACATCGAAACCGCTGAGCCGCCAACAGACGCAAGGGCTGTCCACGGAGCCAGTCTTCTGCCGCCAAATACCCCCAAAATAATTATCGCCATACCAGCCAGAGTCGGCAGAATCATAGGAAGGATAATAATCAGATCGTTCTTCATCGCAGCCCTTTTTTCTGCATATCTGTTACCGGCGACTGCTGCTCTAGATAAATGGAAGAGCCGATCGCCCGCGCAGAGTTTTCAGCATAAGCAGCAGTGCGGCTTAATATCCACAACGGAAACACCCCTATTAGCACAATCAGCAGCGTTACCGGCGCAAGAATCATTGCTTCTCTAAAGCATATATCCGGCATATTCTTGACTTCTTCATGTTCTATCTGCCCATGCATAAGCCCCGCATAGAGATTAAGCACATATATCGCCGCCAAAACCACCCCAAACGCAGCAGGAATCACAAAAGGCCATCCAAAAGCTCTATATGCGCCTATCAAAGACAAAAGCTCGCCTGGGAAGTTTGCAAGCCCAGGCAGACCAAGCGAAGCAAGCGCGGCAACCATAAAAAATCCGCCCATTGCCGGCATCATCTTCCATGCTCCGCCGTAATCCGAAAGCATCCGAGAATGTCTCCGCTCATATAACATGCCGACTATTAAAAACAGCGCGCCAGTAGAAAGTCCGTGTGCAACCATAACAAGCAGCGCGCCTTGGATTCCCTGCGCACTAAGCGAAAATATGCCCAGAAGCGCAAACCCCATGTGGCTTATACTCGAATAGGCAACAAGCCGTTTTGCATCCGACTGCGCATACGCGGCAAGCGCGCCATATATAATCCCAACTACCGCAAGCGCAGCTATGTAAGGCGCAAACAAAACCGCCGCATCCGGAAAAAGAGGCAGGCAGACCCGAAGAAACCCATAAAGCCCCATCTTAAGCAGTACGCCTGCGAGTATTACGCTGCCCGCGGTTGGCGCCTCGGTATGCGCATCCGGAAGCCACGTGTGAAAAGGAAACATCGGCACTTTTATAGCAAAGGCTATCCCAAACCCCAAAAAAAGCCATATCTGAGCCGCTCTGCACAAAGGACTATTCATCAGTTCAAGAAGATTAGATGTCCATCCACCCTTCGCCTCAAGCCCCAAATATACTATGCCGGCAAGCATAAACAAACTGCCAACAAGAGTGTAAATGAAGAACTTGACCGACGCATAAACTCTTTTCTCATACCCCCAAACTCCGATGATTAAATACATCGGCACCAGCACCGCATCCCAAAAAATATAAAATAGCACTGTGTCCAAAGACACAAATACACCCATTATCGCGCCTTCCAGAAGCAGTGTACAAATATAAAAAGCCTTCTCATGATCTCTTATGCTCTTCCACGAGGCCAGCATAGATATTGGGAAAAGAAAAGCGGTAAGCGCTATCAGAAACACGCTCAGTCCATCAACGCCTATGTTATAGTCAACCGAAAACACCAGCCGCTTATGCTGTTCATCTCCGCCCGCGAACCTTATCCATTCCGCAAACTCCCGAAACTGCATGCCTGCGCTGTGCGGGTTGAACTTTACAACCATAAACACAGAAAGCGCAAGCACAATAAGAGATACCGTCAGCGAAAACCGCCTTATAAAGAAACTCCTGCCTCTAGGCACAGCGGCAAGCAGCAGCGCTCCTGCGACTGGCACAAACACTATTAAGCTCAAAAGATGACTACTTATACTCATTTCAATATAAACAGCGCGTATCCGGCGATAACAACCGCTCCAGCGAGCACAGCGAGCGCGTAGCTTCGCATATATCCGGTCTGAACCCTGCTCAACATGCCGGAAACCGAACCTACACAGCCTGCTATTCCATTCACCGCCCCGTCAATTATGCCTATGTCAACCTGCCGAGCCATAAACCCAGCGAGCGCCCTGCCGGAACGAATAAAAACCCTATCATAAGCCTGATCAATCCAAAATCCGGAAACAAGCATCTGATACACGCCAGAGAGCTTCCGCACAAACACGCTTGCAATCCCTCTAAAACGAATAAAGCAGCACCAAGCCGCAAATATGCCCAAAAGCCCTGCCCCAAGCGCGGCGGCAGCCATCCACCACTGCGAAACAGCCTCATTACCGAAAGCCACAGCAGAGACCGAGCCGCGAAGAAACTCTTCAAACGCGTTATTACTGGCAATAACAACCTGTCCAATCCGCGAGGGGAGTCCTATCCATCCTACACAGACAGCGCCTAACGCCAAAAGCGACATTGGGGCAGTCATAGAAATTGGCGATTCATGCGCATGGCGCCAGCCTTCTTCAGACATTCGCGATTCTCCATGAAATGTTTTGTAGATAAGCCTGAAAATATAAAAAGCCGTCATTACTGACACAGCAAGTCCAGCGGCGTAAACAATCCTGCCGAAAAACGGCGCATGGAAAGCGCCGGCAAGCAGCGCTTCCTTGCTGAAAAAGCCTGACAAAGGAAATATACCCGCCATAGCCAGCGCGCCTATTACCATCGCCGCGTAGGTTGCCCGCATCTTTTTAGCCAGACCGCCCATCTTGTTCAAGCTTGTGTTTCCTGAGAGCGCATGCATCACACTTCCTGCGCCAAGAAACAGCAGGGATTTGAAAAATGCGTGAGTCACAAGATGAAACATTCCGGCCGCAAACGCTCCAGCCCCAACAGCAAGAAACATCAAGCCTATCTGGCTTATCGTCGAATAGGCAAGCACCCGCTTTATATCGTTTTCCACCAAAGCCACAGAAGAGGCAAAAAGCGCTGTGGCGGCGCCGATTCCAGCAGCCAAGGCAAGCACCCAAGGCGCCTGCACAAATATAGGCGCGGCTCTGACAATCAGATAAACGCCAGCAGTAACCATCGTAGCCGCATGTATAAGCGCGCTGACAGGCGTAGGTCCTTCCATAGCGTCAGGGAGCCAAACATGAAGAGGCAGTTGAGCTGATTTGCCTATGGCGCCGATTAAGAGCAGCAGCGCAATCGCCGCCGCCATGTCGCTTCCAACCCCGATTATCCGTCCAAACACTGCGTCATACGACACTGTGCCCAACACCGCCGCAATCAAAACAACTCCCAATGTAAATCCAACATCGCCTATCCTTGTCGTAATAAAAGCCTTCCTGCCTGCCGCAGCCGCCGAAGGCTTCTCATACCAAAAGCTTATTAAAAGGTAAGAACATATACCAACGAGTTCCCATCCTATAAACAGCACCACAAAGTTCTCCGCCATAACTAAAAGCAGCATCGAAGCCACAAACAGATTCATATAAGCGAAAAACCTTGAGAACCCTGTATCGCCGCCCATATATCCGACCGAGTAGATATGAATAAGAAGTCCGACTCCGGTAACAACCAGCATCATTGTTACCGAAAGTGCGTCTATAAGTATCGCCATATCCGCTCTGAAACCGCCTGCTTCAAGCCACGTATAAAGCGCGCTTACCACATGTCGGCTCGTCTCAGGCATCACGAGCATCTGCGCAAACACCAGAGCGCTTACAGCAAAAGACGCGCCAACCGCAAAGCAGGCAGTCCAGCCGACGGCTTTTTTAGGCAGGAATCTTCCAAAAATCCCATTTATTAGGCTCCCCAGCAGAGGAAACCCTATCGCAAGCCAAGCGTATCCCACAGTTTAACCTTTCATCTCGCTGAGGCTGTCCATATCAATATCGCCGCTCTTCTGTCTGAACACTGCGACAATAATTCCCAATCCCACTGCAGCCTCAGCTGCGGCTGCAGTGATTACTACAAACACAAACACGTGCCCATCCATCGAAGCGTTCCACCGCGAAAAAGCTATCAGCGCAAGATTGCCGGCGTTCAACATAAGCTCGATGCACATAAGCATTATGATAGGATTGCGTCTAACGATAACTCCCACGGCGCCCACGGCAAACATAAAAGATGAAAGAGCTATGTAGTAACCAACCGGCAGCATTATTCTTCATCCTTCTTTCTTGCGAGCACAACAGACCCGACAATAGCCGCCAAAAGCAGTATACTTGTAACTTCAAACGGCAGCATATACCCAAAAAACAGTCTGCTTCCTACCTCTCCGGCGCTTCCAAATCCATCTTCGATCGCCATCGAGCCAGACGGCTTACTAAAAAGCCCCACTGTTCCCATAACAACTTCCGCTATAAGCATCAACCCTAACGCAGCAGCCAGCGGCTTCTGTTTCAAAAGTCTGTCCTCCGCCGCCTCAACTGCACCGGTCATATTGAGCATCATAACGGTGAACAAAAAGAGCACCATTATCGCGCCTGCGTAGATTATTATCTGCAGAAACGCAACCATTTGAGCCGAAAGCGCCAGATAAAGTACAGCGATCGAGAAGAGATTCATAACCAGATAAATCACCGCGTGCACAGTGTTTTTCGAAAGCACGACTGCAGACGCCGTCACAGCCGCAGCCGCACCCATAGTTATAAAAACCGCCAGCTCCGCCGTCACCTAAAAGCCTCCTGTCCTCTTCCCAAAACCCTTTTCAGTCTTTCATCCACGCTGCGGCCAATATTTCTTTTCAAAACCATCGAAACAAAAGCAAAAGTCAGCACAGCAAACCCGACACCAGCGGCAGATAAATACGCCGCCCCAGCGTTGGGCATCCAAGTTACAATCGCAGCTGTAAATATAACGTTTATCGCTGCTATCGGCAGCATTGCCTTCCAGCCAATTCTCATAAGCTGATCGTATCGCACCCGCGGCAGAGTTCCACGCACCCAAACAAATATATAAAGCATGGCCATAACCTTTGCCGCAAACCACACAGGGCCGAGCCAAACTATATCAATAAACGGCATACGCCAGCCGCCTAAGAAGAATGTTACAGCCAGCGCGCTTATAGTGACCATGCTTAGGTATTCAGCCATAAAAAACATTGCGAATCGAAATCCCGAGTACTCCGTATGATAGCCGCCTATCAACTCCTGCTCAGCTTCCGGAAGATCGAATGGCGCACGGTTAGTCTCGCTTAGACCCGATATAAAAAACACCACAAAAGCAGTAAGCTGCGGCAAAACAAACCATATCCCCATATCTTTCTGAGCATTTGTAATATTTGTAAGCTTAAGCGACCCGGCAAGCACTATGGGACCAAGCAGGGATACACCCAGCGGCAGCTCATAAGAAAGCATCTGCGCCGACGACCTCATTCCCCCGAGCAGCGAATACTTGCTTCCAGACGCCCAACCCGAAAGCGCTACGCCATACACTCCAAGCGAGCTAAACGCTATTACCAGCAGTATTCCTGCGTCAAGCTCCGGTACCGTAAGCCCAGGACTTTTATATGCACCCAATATCTGAAGCGCAAAGCTGCGCGATCCTATCGTCACGGTTCCGCCAATCGGTATTACCGATATCGCTAGCACCGCTGGCACCATCAGCATCGCCGGCGCTAGAGCGTACACTATCTTGTCAGCAGACTTAGGCAAAATATCTTCTTTGAATATGAGCTTTACTGCGTCTGCTATCGGCTGAATAATCCCAAAAGGCCCGACGCGATTCGGTCCCAGCCGCGCCTGTATATCGGCTATAACCTTGCGCTCAACCCAAATCATAACCGGCACCATCGTCATCCAGAGCGCAAAAATAACCACTGCCAGCGCAGCTTTTACTATTATGAAAATGACCAGCTCGGATATGGGCATCTTCTTTGCGATATATGCTCCTCGTATTCTTCCCTAAAATGCTTTATGCTGCTAAGCACCGGCTGCGCCGAAGCATCGCCCAACGCGCAGAAACTCCTGCCGTTTATGTTGTTTGCTATATCTACAAGTCTAGCTATGTGATCCGATCTGCCGCTACCGGCTTCTATACTCTCAAGCATATTAACCATCCAACCGGTGCCTTCTCGACATGGCGTGCACTTGCCGCACGACTCATGCGCATAAAATCGCGCCATATTAAGAACTGCCCTAACAATGCACACTTCTTCGCTCAGTACTATGAAACCGGCAGAGCCAAGCATCGAGCCGGCTTCAGCCACCGACTCAAAATCAAGCGCCACATCCAAATGCTTCGATGTAAGCATCGGAGTAGAAGACCCACCTGGTATAAAAGCTTTCACATGTCCGCCGCCTTTTATTCCTCCCGCATGCTCAAAAATAAGCTCTCTGGCGCTCACACCCATAGGCAGCTCATAGTTGCCAGGCTTGTTCACACACCCGCTTACGCTGAAAATCTTAGTGCCTGTGCTTTTAGCTGTTCCTATGCTAGCAAACCACTCCGCACCATTTGCAATTATGTGAGGCACATTCGAGAGAGTCTCAACGTTGTTTATCACCGTTGGGCTTTCATAAAGCCCCTTAACTGCAGGGAATGGAGGGCGCAGCCTCGGTTCGCCGCGCAGCCCTTCAATAGAGTTAAGAAGCGCTGTTTCTTCGCCGCATATATAGGCTCCCGCTCCTCGTACTATGCTAATCTCAACGCCAAAATCGCTTCCAAAAATCCGCCCGCCAAGTATTCCACACTCTACAGCTTCGTCCAATGCCGTCTTGAGCTTATCAGCAGGTTCCGCATACTCTCCGCGTATATATATAAAAGCCCTCTCTGCACCGATGGCATAACATGCTATGGCTATACCTTCCAGCAGTTGGTGCGGGTTCCTGAGCATAAGCTCGCGATCTTTGAATGTTCCAGGCTCGCTTTCATCGGCATTGCAGCACAAGTACCTGCGCAGAGAGAGATCTTTAGGAATAAAAGACCATTTCCGTCCTGTCGGAAACCCAGCGCCTCCTCTGCCCCGAAGCCCCGACGCCGTAACCGCTTCTGTAACCTGCTCAGGCGTCATCTCTCGAACAGCTTTTTCGAGAGCTTTGTAGCCGCCCCCGCGTCTATAGACCTCCAGCCTGTCTATATCCGGTATATCAATATGTTCGAATAAAACCCTCACCGATTCTTCCTCAGCTCTTCCAAAAGAGCATCTATCTTCTCCGGCGTCAGTTCGTCGTAATAACGCCCTCCTACCATCATCACCGGAGCCTTACCGCAGCTGCCTAAACACTGAACAGCCCTAAGCGTAAAAAGCCCATCCGGAGTCGTCTCTCCAACGCCTATCCCCAGCTTATTGGATAGATACCCAAGAAGATGCTCGCCGCCCATCAAAGAACAAGACAGCGTAACGCATACATCCAGAACATACTTGCCCTGAGGCGCAGTAGAATACATTGTATAAAATGACGCCGCCGCAAGCGCATCAGCAGACGACATCCCTAATATCTCCGAAACCTCACAAACAGCCTCTTCCGGCAGGTATCCATACTCGCCCTGAACCAAATGAAACGCCTCAAGCAGCGCCGATCTGCGGCTTGGCAGACCAACTGCAATCTCTTCTTCGAGCACCTCGTGGTACCACTTGGCGTGGTGCTTCCCAATCCCGCGCGCCCCGGCGCCACACGTATATATAGCCTACAGCCAGAACTGCAACAAAAACCGCTATCTCTGCAAATAAAAACACCCGCGCCGCGCTTTTATGCATCATTATCACAGCCCACGGGTATAAAAATACAATTTCCACATCGAACAATATGAAGAGTATAGCCACAAGGTAGAATCTTATTGGAAAACGCCCCTTTGTGGTTCCTATTGGAACCATGCCGGACTCGTAAGGCTCTTCTTTTTTGGGGGTTGGGCGGCGACTGCCGACGAATCTCGCCAAAGCAAGCAGCACGCTGACAAAAACGAAAGCAACAACGCTCAGGATCAGAAAAGGTATGTATTGAATGAGCATATATCCACCCTCATAAATCTCTTCCCTATTGAACCTGCGCTGAAACCTGCCCTGCTTCTTGAACGTTAGGATACACCAAGACTGCTTCTACTTCAAGTAGCCAATAGTATACCTGAATGTTTGAAAAACACAGCTTTTTTGGTATAGTTTTACCGCTGGCGTCTTTTGATTTGATGCGCTGATGCCGAAGTACCCATTGAGGTGGTAAAAAATTTGAAAAAAGTATATTCGCTTTCACTGCTAATAATGCTCGCGCTTTGCGCCGCCATTTCTGCCGCCGATCCCAAGCCTCCAACCCCGCCGGCTAAGGATTCGGCTCCTGACACACGGCTTGATCAGAAGGTAACATATCAGGCAAAAGGCAAATGCCTCTACAAAGTGCTTGCAGAACTTACCGAAAAGACCGGCGTTGTTATGAGATGCGGCCGCAATGAGCATGACTGGCAGTCGCGCGATAGAAAAGTAACCATCTTCGTCAAAGATATGCCGCTTAAAGAGCTTCAACAGGCGCTGGCTGACGTTCTGCGATTCAAATGGTCTAGAACAGCCGGAACAGATGGGGTTTACATGTACAGACTGCGCCAAGACCTAAAAGGCGCGCAGGAAGAAGAAGCCCTCAGAAAAAAACATGAAGAAGAAAAAACACGCAAGATAGTAGAAAACAGACAGTCCGCGATGTCGGCGATTGAGAATCTTGAAAACCTCACTCCTGCCGATCTAGAAAAACTCAAAAGCGAATCTCCTATGCTTTACATCCTTGCCACAGAGCCTTTCGGACAGGGATTAAGCAGAATGGTTCGCAGTCTTCCGCCGGCGGCTAAGGCTTTAGTGTCGGCGGCAGGCTCGCCGATGTCTATGCCGCTTAGCAGCGCGCCGGCTGGACTTGTAGAAGGCGCAAAGACTATGGTGACCGGTTTAGATTCACTTGCGAAGTCTTTCGGCGGCAGTGGAAACATATTTTCCGGCGTTGTCGAGAACATTCAGCAGGGTACACTGACATTTAGACCTCCCGATTCGTTATTTCACAGTATAGATGCGTTTTCTTCGATGCTGGGAACAATCGAAATTAACGTGCCTGGTCAGCCGCAGGTAATGGTGCCGCTTTTCGATCCCAAAAGCCCCGCAGGCAACCTGATAGGCAAAGCGTTAATGAGAATGCAGATGGGCATGAGCCCCGAGCAGATTGAGCCTCTTATGCAGGCAGATATGGCAAAAGCTCTTGCCGAGCAGAACGGCGGCGAAAAAATAGTTTATCCGGACGATCCAGCGCTGGACACCGAGGTAAAGCTTGACATAACTGCGCCGCTTACTCTGCCGGATCTGATCGAAAAGCTGGCGAAAAAAACTGATTTTCAATATATTTCTGACCATTTCTCGCACAGTCCAATTAAGCCCAATCCTACCGAAGGAAAGCTTTCCGAGGTGCTAAAAGGCATCGCTATTTTGTACCAGAAAAATATCTCAAAAAAAGGCAGCCTCATGCTTTTTGAAGACAGAGAGTGGTACGTAAAGCGCGCATGGGAAGTTCCCGAGTCGCTGCTCGAAAAATGGCGAACCGCAGTAAAAGAAAACACCATCACATTCTACGATATTCTTGACATGGCGTCGCTTTCAGATGACCAAATTATGCATACTCTGCGCACAGAAGAATCTTTGCAGTCTGTAGGTTGGCAGCTCTTTAGTTCTGCGCCAGTGCTGAGACTTTATTCTGCGCTAAGCGAAACCCAGCGCGCGGCGCTAACCAGCGATGCGGGTCTGGATCTGCACACCCTAACACCCGAACAGACTTCTTATCTTGACGCACTGCTGAGCAGAATAAGACGGCAGACCCCTTCTGAAGATACACACCTCACGCTATTTATGACTGAAGAGACGAAATCTGGACCATGGACGTTCAAACTCACTACGCTTAACACCGATGATGAGCATGAATCCGAGCCGCAGACACTGCAGACTTGGACTATCCGCCTTCCCGAGAAGCAGGAACCGACTGTCAAAAAAGAAGAAAGCAAACCCAACTCCAGCAAGTAATCACACTGAATAGACCTTCTCCGATTCTGGCGCATTAGGAATAACAAATGCAGCAATGATGCGCTAATAGAACACTTCCTTGCATCCCGCATTTTTATCAAAAAAACCTGTTACATTTGCCAGGTTTTTGTGTCTAAAAAGATGGCGGCTGAAACAATCAGCAGAACGAACGGAGGATTAAACCGATGAACTGCGGCGATGCAAGAAAAAATCTTTCAGCATATATTGATGGAGAGCTGAGTTCAACAGCGGCGGACGCACTGCTTGATCATCTCTCGCAATGCGCTGACTGCACGAGGGAATTTGAGCAGCTGAAAAATCTCGTAATGCTGGCACAAACAGCTTCAGAGGTTGATCCGCCTTCTTACCTTGCATATTCCATAATGCAGGCGGCAGCCGAAGGCATAAGCAGCGAAGACTGCGAAACCTGCCGAGCCATGCTTTCTTCTTACATAGACGGCGAGCTGTCGTCAGTTGAAGAATCCTGTGTTCGCATACATATCGCCTTGTGCAGCAGTTGTTCCAGCGAAGTCGCAGCGCTGAGCAAACTGTCTCACGCAGCGTCTTCTATTCAAGAAATAGATCCTCCTTCAGGACTAAGAGAAAGAATCGCCGCCGTTACAACGAGAAGAAAATCGGCGCTTGCATCCATTCTAAGCCTGCTTGCGCAGACCGGAACCGCTTATCGCCGCCCTGTGTGGACTGCGGTCGGGGTCATTGTTCTGACGCTGGGCGTATGGCTGATAAGTCATAACCCTGTTAATAAGACCGCAAGTGTAAACATTACGCCCAGTCAGTCAAGACCCAACGTCTATACTCCTTCGCAGACCCAGAAGCCGGCGCCGGAGATTTCGGCTTCAGGTAACCAAACCGCCGAGCGCGTGTTTTCTACACAACAAACCAGACGACGCACTCATACCATTGTCCAAAAGAAATCGGCTCCGGCATCTGCCATGCCGCGCGCGTCTCATGTAGCCGAGCTGCCGGCAAAGGAAACTGAAACCGTCAGCACCGAGCCTTCTGTAGAAGCAAACTCGAACGTTCCGGTGGAAGACGTATCAACTGCCGCAGCCGAAACCGTCGAGCCTTCGACGCAGCCAGAGCAGGCGCGGCCTAAGCTTATAAAAATCGTAGTGCAGCCAATTCCAAGGCAGGAAGAGCTTGAACGTATTGCGCGAGAAGTGAAAGCTCTCGCCGAGATGAAGCAGAACGAAAGCGATAAAGTCAAGATGGATGTTATAACCAAACGATTTTAGCTTGGATATTATATACACCAGAAAGAAAAATTGGGCGCAAAAGTAGTTTTCACAGCATTAATAATATCGGTTTTGATTGCAGCGGCTGGCTCTCCAGTCTGCGCGGCCGATGTCGCTCACCCCGCTCCTACTGTATCCGGGCAGGCGGATGCCAGGTTCGGTTATGAGCGCATAGTCGGCGTCGGCCGCGCAGACTACCTCCTTTCGCGCACCGGAATAGTCTCAGGCTCGGACAGCGCTGTGCTAAACGGCAGACCGCTGATGCGCGGCAGAGACTACTTTATTGACTGCGAATCCGGAAGCATCGTCTTTGCGGAACCGCTTAATCCTACCGATTATGCGAGTATAAGCTACCGGTACTTACCAACCGGCGCCGGTGAACGCACAGTCGCAAGCATACCTACGCTCGGACTTATCTCGAGCAGCAATATGTCTATGAATTTCTCCTACAGCCGACGAGTGCAGACCGACGCCTCCGGACTGCCAATTATGGATATCTCTACATATGGGCTAAATTCAAACTATATGCTCGGCAGTTCAGCGCTCAGCAGCATAATCTTTTTCTCAAACCCTCAGCCGCGCTCTTCGTTAGGAAAAACATCACAAAACAACAGCGTCGGCGAGTTCATAATGCAGCAGGGAAAGTTTTCGCTTGGCGCGCTGAAGATGAGCATTGGCTACCAGAGCATAGGCAGGAACTTTGCCGGATTCCAAGCGCTGCAGGAATCCGGCGCCGTCGCATCAGACTTGGCGTCCCAATTAGCCAAAGAAAAAGGGCTGCGCAGATTCGATTTGGGCGCAGAATATTCGATGCTCAAAGGTCTTTCTCTTAAAATGGCTTCCAGCTCTGTAAACGATTCAGCCGGCGGCTTGACTATAAATTCTATAGGACTTGCGGCGTCCAGATTCAGGATAAATTTCAACTCCAGTGAAATTGACAAGAATTTCACCCGAGCAAAAGACCTTCGCGAGCCAAACCGCGATCAACTTGCAAAAGAATCAGGCATCAGACGCACCAACTTGCTGCTTGAGCTTGCACCATTCCGCTCAGGCAAAGGAACAGAGTGGAACAGGGTTTCTATAAACTCCATATCAGAAGAGTCCGGCAGCATAGACACCCAGAGCGCAAATCTTGGACTTGGCGCGCTGACTCTCGGCTATACACACAGATCAATCTCAAACGGATTCAAGCGAATGGCGAGTTTATCGAAAGATGATCTAACCGATATAGCGCTCGACATCCGCCGGCAGTTCGACCCGAACGCTGCAGCATCTCAGATTACCGACGCTGACAGACAGCAGGCGGCTTCAAGCGTTGGGATCGAACGCACCAATCTCACAGCAGGACTCTCTTTAAGCGCAGACCGACGCGCTGACTTTCAGTCTCTTTCTATAGACGATGGCAGAGGCAGCATAGAGCGGCGCAGCGCGAAGATAACCGGCAAAAACTTTGGCTTGAGCATAACGAGCCAGAGCATTTCTCCGAACTTTGGCATGCTGGGATCAATGACTGCCATAGAAAAAGCTCAGTTTGGGAATGAACGCGGGATGGACAGATTGGGTCTATCCGGCAACCTAAAATCGGGATTTGGATCGATTGGAGTAAACTTCACAAAAGTCACAGACGGCGCCAGCGGCTCAAACTTCACAAGACAGAGCTTTGAGTTTGCCGGAAGCAGCCTAACATTATCCGCAAAGTTCCAGGATGTCGGCTCGAAGTTCACTCGCGGCGGCGATTTAGCCGAATCAGACCGCGCAGAACTGCAGAAGCAGCGCGGCATGTCAAGAAGCGAGATAACTGGCTCGATTAAATCTACACCTGGCAAACTAAGCTTCAGCACTTTAAAGGTCGCATCAGACGACGGCGGCAGCTACCTGCGCCAAACATTCGGACTAACGGCAAATAGTTTTACGTTGAGCGCAAACTTCCTAAACATAAGCCCTAAGTTCACGCGGGCTATGGATCTGCCGGACGCAAACAAAAAAGAGATAGCCCAGCAGGTTGGGATTAGAAGAGCAGACTTTACCGGCAGCATGAAAACCAGCTTTGGCGCTCTGGGACTTGGGGTTTCGCGCATATCAGATCAAAATGGCTCAGATGTCTCAAAGGAAAGCTTCTCGATTGCTTCGTCGAAGTTAAACCTAAACGTCAACCATCAGAGCGTAGATTCAGGATTCAGCCGCGCAGCCGATCTTCCTGACGCTGACAAACAGCGCATAGCGGACGAGCGCGGTTTTAACCGAACAGACATTACTGCTACTTTCAATATAATGCCTGGTTTGGCACTTGAAAGCTTCTACTATGGAGCAAAAAACGCGGCGGAGCAGATAGCACGAAAGCAGATGCGCAATAGGCTCACCCTTACCACTGCGTCCGGCGGCAGACTGACCGCGCTGCGAGATGACCTATCCGTCGCTGCCCGCGTCAATCCCAATTCCGGCTACGAACATGAGATATACACGCTCGACCAAAAGATAGGGCTGTTGGGAGGGCTTGCGCTTACTGGGCTTCGCGATGTGAACAGAAAAAAGGCGGCAGACGGCTCCGATATAACCGCAGCGCTTACCAAGCTGCGGCTTGAATCCGATAAAAATCGCCCCATATGGGGATCCGTTGAACAAAAAGTTTACGATTCTGGCGATGGTAAGTTCGAGCGCGCGCAGTCTTTCGGCATAGCGTCAAATCAAAAGAGCAGGCTGGGGTTCAGCAGCTCGATATCCCGCATTGAGCGAGACACTGGCACAGAAAATGTTTCAACCTATGGGCTTCAGTATAATGTTTCAAGCCGATTCAAGTTCACGGCAGACAGCACAGAAGTTAACGCATCAGTCGGCGGCGGCTCTTCAAAACGCAATATCAGCTTATCCAGCAGCATAGTCGAGAGTTTTCTCGGCATGCGAAACATCAAAGCTGCCGTTAACCTAAATACGGAAAGCAAGAACAATGCGCCAGTGAAAGATACGAAATCGCTCAGCCTTGAATCAGAAATACCCAGCTTCGCTTTCCTGCGGGGTTTAAAACTATCTGTAAGCCGCGGCTTTGACAGCGGCGGTCAAGCGGGTCTAAAAGACGCTTCAAGCCTCAAAATCGAAACTTCGCCGTCAAACATAGGCTTTTTCAAGAACGCAAAGCTGACTTTTGCATCATCGTCCGAAGATAAAAACGGCAAACCTGTAAAATTCGCAAGAGAGATGAAGTTTGAGAGCAGCTTGTTCGGCGTAAAGTTCGCAGCGCAGGCTGCCGAACAGTTAGAAGCCTCTGGAAAACGACCAGAATATACAATGCTGAGCTGCTCAAGCGATAAAGCCGCCGGCAAAAGGATCACTTACGATGTGCTCTACAAGTGGAAAGATTTAGGCAGCGGCAAAATTCTGCCGGTAAGACGCTACAACACGGCTTGGAAAATATCAACCAAAACATCTTTTGCTCTGGATTATTCAAGCTATCCGGAACAGAACAACGGCGTCTCACTGCCCACAGCCGCAGCTACCGCGTCTTTAACAACAAACCTGAAAGGCTATGCATGTTCATTATCATATAAGCAGGACACCAACTATGCGAACAACAAAAACCGCGCGCTCTACGGACTGTCTTTGGCTGGAAAGACGCGCGGAAACGCAGCAGTGGAAGTTGGGTGTTCGATAGACGCATCAACTATATCAGGCGCAGATGGCAGATCTATTACATATCGAGTGAAATACGACAAACAGGTAGATGCAGACCATTATATAACGCTCGGCACGGAATACTCGACCGGCAATACAGCTTCGTCAGACACTCGGCATGATCTGCGAGCCAGCATAGACCTTAGAAGAGTATTCAACTAATCGTTCACAAAGACTTCACAAAATCCAGCACTTCGTCAACGTGTCCTTCCACCTTCACCTTACGCCAGATTTTGCGTATAACGCCTTCTTTGTCTATAACAAAAGTTGTACGCTCAGTGCCGAAATACTTTTTCCCGTACATGCTTTTCTCAGCCCAAACCCCGTAGTCATTAACAACTTTCTTGTTCTCGTCCGAAAGCAGAGGGAAAGGCAGATGGTATTTCTCCGCGAACTTTTCATGGCTTGCAACACTGTCAACGCTTACCCCAAGTATCTCAGCGTCTGCTGATACGAACTCTGCTCGTATATCCCTAAAGAAACAAGCTTCCTTCGTGCATCCAGGCGTATCATCCTTAGGATAGAAGTAAAGCACCACAACTTTCTTTCCAGCAAAATCCGATAGTCGGATAGTTTCTCCCCCAACAGCCGGCAGCTCAAAATCCGGCGCCTTCTGGCCTTCTTTCAACATCTCAGCAGCCCCTTTCATCTTTTCTGGCTTCATACAAATCATACTTACCCGAATATACAGCGCGCCAACCGCACAAAAATAATTAACTTGGTTTAGCTTTTAGCATTCATTGGGTATGAAAAACACGGAGGTTCGAAATGGCAAAAAAAGTAAGACAGGTTATAAAGATTGATGAAGAACTCTGCACAGGATGCGGTTTATGCGTACCCGCATGCGCAGAAGGCGCTATACAAATCATAGACGGCAAGGCGCGGCTTGTATCCGAACGCTACTGCGACGGACTCGGCGCATGCTTGGGTGAGTGCCCAGTTGGAGCTATAAGCTTTGAAGAACGCGAGGCTGAAGAGTTTGATGAGTCTTCAGTAGAAACCCATCTCAAGGCAATCGGCAGAAAATCTGAGCATCACTCGCATGAAGCAGAAGAACACAATCAGATAGGCGGCTTTGGCTGCCCAGGAGCGCGCATAATGGACTTCCGAAACAGCGGCGCGCAGGTCGAAGCCGGCGAAGCGAGGTTCAAAAGCGAACTAAGCCAGTGGCCTATTAAACTCTATCTGGTAAATCCTTCTGCGCCATATTTCGAGAACGCAGACCTGCTCATAGCCGCAGACTGCACACCATTCGCATACGCATCGCTTCATCCAGATTTTCTAAAAGGCAGAGCCGTAGTCATAGGCTGCCCAAAGTTCGACGACAGCGACATATATCTATCCAAACTGACCCAGATAATATCACAGAACAATATCAAGAGTATAACTGTACTGCACATGGAAGTTCCCTGCTGCTTTGGTATGGCGGCTCTCGCTGAAAAAGCCGCGGCTGCCGCAGGCAAGAACATTCCAATCGAAACCAAAGTCGTTACCCTGCGCGGTGAGTTAGAAGAATAGGCAATATAACATCGGCGAATTTTATAGATACTCGGTCTTTCCTGTCTTTCTGAGTTTGTCTATAAGACGCTTCACATCTTGAGAGCGTCCCTTTGGGCATATAAGCAAAACGTCGTCAGAGTCAACTATTATCATATTATCAAGCCCAAGAGTTGCAATCAGCCTGCTGCCGCCGTGAATAAGACAGTTATGGGTATCTATTCCAACGTGTCTTCCAATAACCACATTGCTGCCTTCGTCGAAGCTTAGAAGCTCATGCAGCGCAGCCCAACTGCCTATGTCGCTCCAGCCTATGTCGGCAGGAATAACCAAAACGTTTTCGGCTTTTTCAAGAATGGCGTAGTCAACCGAGATATTCGGAAATTCCTTATAAATCTCCTGCAGCACCGCATTCTCGTCCGGAGTGCCGAGCGCAACACCAAACTTCTCCAAACCTTTATAAATATCAGGCGCATGTTTCTTGAAAAGCTCAAGAATCGTCTTAGCACTCCAAACAAACATCCCGCTGTTCCACAAATACCTCCAAGAGGCGACGTACTCCTTGGCGGTATCCGGATCCGGTTTTTCCTTGAAACTTGCCACTCTGTAAACTATTTCTCCGTTGAACTCTCCAACCTCATGGTCTATCTCTATATACCCGTAGCCTGTCTCTGGATACGTAGGCTTAATCCCTATAGTCAGTATGCCGTCTTTCTGCCGCACAACTTCTTCGGCTGTTCGTATAAGCGATCTGAAGCGGTCGGCTTTGGCTATAAAGTGATCGGCAGGAAGCACAAGCATAATAGCGTCCGGATCGCGGTGTGATAATATTACAGCCATAACCCCAACCGCAGGCGCAGTGTTTCTGCCTGCCGGCTCAGCGATTACCTGCTCGTCCGGAAGGTCTGGAAGCTGTTCCTTTATCGCTTTTACGTGCGTTTTGCCGGCGATAACGTAGATGTTTTCCAACTGTATTGCAGGATCAAGCCGCGCGATCGTCTCTTGAAGCAGCGTGCGATCCGACGTGAGACTGTGAAACTGTTTTGGACGAGACTCCCTAGACCTAGGCCAAAGTCTTGTGCCAGATCCTCCTGCCATAACGACCGCATACATCATCTTAATAATCCTCCTGCATCGAAACTCGATTCAAAAACATTCTGTAAGAGCAGTAAATAGAAGGTAATACACTTTCACTTTGAAGTCAATACGAAGCAGCGCATAAAAGCAGTCCTTCAAAAATATTTCCAAAATCCTACCCCGTAAAACATGCGATCCTATCTTCCTGCCGGAAAACCCTTGAATAAACAGCAGACAGAAATTTGCGGCATGCGGAATGTTCTTAAAGCATACTCTGAAGGAAATTTCCAGATCATCTGCTAAACTGGTCTTGGTAACTGATAGCAGGAGGAGATTTATGCAAAAGGTGGACTACAATCCGGATGTCATCTGGCTTGACGAACCAGCCGAACGCTGGCTCGACGCCATGCCTATTGGCAACGGTAAAATCGGCGCGATGGCTTTCGGCGGCACACAGATTGAGCGATTCGCGCTTAACCATGAAAACCTATGGCGCGGTGTAACACGCGACCGAACAGTAAAACCAGCCGCGGAACATCTTCCGGAAATACGGGAAAAGCTGCTCGCTGGAAAATGGATAGAGGGCGCAGAGCTTGCCATGCGCTACCTGAGCGGGCTTCAGAGACGAGTGCAGCCGTACCAGCCTGTGGGTGATCTGACTATTGAGTTCGAAGGACACGCCAGCCGCAGTGATTATCGGCGAACGCTTAATCTCGCCGAAGGTATTTTCGAAGCCGTTTACAATACAGACGGCAAGCGGCTAAAACATGAAGCCTTCGTAACAGCCGAACACGGAGTGCTGGCAGTGCGAATAAGCGCAGATAAGCCTAATTCGCTTTCGGCTGTGATTAAACTCGATCGAATAAAAGATACCGACTGTTTCATCTATCCTTGGGCAAAAGGCAGCGCGTTTGGGTTTGAAGGGCATTTCGGCGAAGGTATAATATTCGCTGTCGAAGCCAGAGTATTTGCCGACGGCGGCGAAATACAGGAAGGCGGGGGCGCATCGGTTAAGGTAACAGGTGCTGACAGCATTGTTATACTGCTTACAATAGCAACTGATTACAACCAGCCCGAACCCAGCAAGTGGTGTTCGAGACATTTAGACTCTATACCTACAGACTTCGAAACGCTCAAAAGTGCTCACACTGCCGAGCATTCTTCGATCTATGGCAGAGTGAGCCTCACTGTTGATGAAGATCCCGAAGCCATTGCCCTGCCTATGGACAAGAGGCTGGCAAGACTTCGAGCGGGTGGGAACGACCCTGGAATGGCGGCTCTTTGGTTCAGATTTGGACGCTATATGCTTATGTCCGCGTCTCGGCGCTGCGATCAACCCGCCAACCTACAGGGTATCTGGAACGAAGAATTAAGACCGCCTTGGGAAGCAGATTTTCACAACGATATGAACATCCAGATGACCTACTGGCCGGCGGAAGTATGCAATCTTCCAGAGTGTCTTCCACCGCTTTTCAACTACATAACGCGCATGGTGGAGCCTGGCAAAGAAATAACCAAAGCTCTATACGGCTGCAGAGGGGTTATCTACTGCATACAAACAGATGTTTGGGACAGACCTACACCCGAATCGGCAGGCTGGGACGTCTGGACGGGGGCGGCTGCATGGCTTGCCCAGCATCTTTGGTGGCATTATGAATACACGCTCGATGATGAATTCCTGCGCAATACTGCTTACCCATTTATGAAACTCTGCGCCGAGTTTTACGAAGACTATCTAATCCGCGATGACAAAGGACGGCTGGTTACAGTGCCGTCGCAGTCGCCGGAGAACATGTTCGAAGGCGGAGCGTTTCCTGTAAGTTTAGGAGTAGCCGCCACTATGGATCTGCTGCTCATACGAGAGTTGCTCGGAAACTGTCTTATGGCAAGCCAGATTCTCGGATGCGATGAAAATCTGCGGCCTGTTTGGGAAGAGATTCTGCGCGACATTCCTCCATTCCAGATAGGCAAACACGGTCAGCTTCAAGAGTGGCTTGAAGACTTCGACGAGCCTGAACCTGAGCACAGACATTATTCGCATCTTTACGGCGTATTTCCCGGCGATCTGATGACGCCTGAGAGGATGCCTGAATTTTGGAAAGCCGCGCGGGTCTCGCTTGAAAGGCGGCTCGCGGCAGGCGGCGGGCACACGGGATGGAGCCGTTCTTGGGCTTCATGTCTTTGGGCAAGGTTTCTTGAAGGCGACCTTGCTTATGAGCACATGTGCGAGCTTGCAAAGAAATTCGCAACCAAATCGCTTCTGGACACTCATCCGCCAGAAATCTACCAGATAGACGGCAACTCCGGCGGGACGGCCGCGGTAGCAGAGATGTTGCTTCAGAGCCACGCAGGGATAATTCGCATCCTGCCGGCGCTGCCAAGCGCATGGCCAAACGGCAGGGTTACCGGTCTTAGAGCACGCGGCGGCTTTGAAGTAGATATAGAATGGAAAGCTGGCAGGTTGGTTGAAGCTCGCCTGCGCAGCGATCTTGGTCAGCCGGTCGTTCTTTCTTATGCGAAAGAGGTAAAGATTACGTATATTTTAGACCCGATAGAGTAGCGATGCAGGATGCTACAGCACAAATGGCTTTACTTCAATTTATGCAAGCAGGCAGACCAAAAGTAGCCGTACCATCTACGGTGCATTGCGATCATTTAATCTTAGCAAAAGAAGGCGCTACTAAAGATTTACAGAATTCTTTAGAAACTAACAAAGAAGTATTTGATTTTTTATCATCAGTGTCAAATAAATACGGAATAGGTTTTTGGAAACCTGGTGCAGGAATAATTCATCAAGTAATATTAGAAAATTACGCTTTTCCAGGCGGAATGATGATTGGAACAGATTCTCATACTGTTAACGCAGGTGGATTAGGAATGATAGCGATAGGAGTAGGCGGAGCAGATGCCGTAGATGTAATGGCTGGATTTCCTTGGGAGCTTAAATTCCCTAAATTAATCGGTGTAAAATTAACAGGAAAGATGAATGGTTGGACTTCTGCTAAAGATGTTATATTAAAGGTAGCTGGAATATTAACCGTAAAAGGTGGAACGGGCTATATATTAGAATACTTCGGCGAAGGAGCAAATACGATTTCGTGTACAGGTAAAGGTACAATTTGTAATATGGGTGCAGAAATAGGAGCAACAACATCATTATTCGGATATGATGACAAAATGTATAATTATTTAATTGCAACCGAAAGGAAAGAAGTAGCAGATTTAGCAAATCAAATTAAAGAGCATCTAATTGGTGATAGCGAAGTATATTTAGAGCCCGACAAATATTTTGACCAAATTATAGAAATTAATTTATCAGAGCTCGAACCTCATATTAATGGACCTTTTACACCTGATCTGGCTACTCCAATTTCAAAAATCAAAGAAGTGGTAGAACAAAATGGATGGCCAGAGAAGATTGAAGTTGGTTTAATTGGTTCTTGCACTAATTCTTCTTATGAAGATATTTCGCGTTCTGCATCTATAGCAAAGCAAGCAGTTGATAAAAAACTAAAAGTAAAATCTGAATTTACAATTACTCCAGGCTCTGAAATGATAAGATATACAATCGAAAGAGATGGATTTATTGACATTTTTGAGAAAATAGGCGGAGTAGTTCTTGCAAATGCCTGCGGACCTTGTATTGGACAATGGGCAAGACACGGAGCAGATAAAAAAGAAAAAAATACTATTATTACCTCATTTAATCGAAACTTTGCAAAAAGAAACGATGGGAACCCAAATACACACGGATTTGTAGCATCTCCAGAAATTGTAACTGCTATGACCATTGCTGGTACTCTTAAATTTAATCCTTTAACAGATAAATTAATCAATGAAGATGGTATAGAAGTAAAATTAGAACCACCAGTAGGTGAGGAACTTCCAATTAAAGGCTTCGATGTTAAAGATCCTGGTTATCAAGCACCCGCAGAAGATGGCAGTAATATTCAAATAATTGTTGATCCTAATTCAAATCGTTTGCAGCTACTTGAATCATTCCCTGAATGGGATGGCAAAGATTTTGTAGGTCTTAGATTATTGATTAAAGTAAAAGGAAAATGTACAACAGACCATATTTCTATGGCTGGTCCCTGGCTTAGATTTAGAGGTCATTTAGATAATATTTCTAATAATACTTTAACAGGTGCAATCAATTACTTTAATGATACTGCTAATTTAGTCAAAAATACAATCACAGGAGAATACGGAGAAGTACCCGCTGTACAAAGATTTTATAAACAACAAGGAATAGGAACAATCGTTGTAGGCGATGAAAACTATGGAGAAGGCTCATCACGCGAACATGCTGCTATGCAACCAAGGCACTTAGGTGTAAAAGCAATTTTAGTAAAGTCATTTGCAAGGATACACGAAACAAATCTTAAGAAACAAGGAATGTTAGCTTTAACATTTGCAGATAAAAATGATTATGATAAAATTCAAGAAGATGATATAATAGATATAATAGGATTAAATGAGTTTGCTCCGGAAAAACCATTGACTATAATATTACATCACGCTGATGGGACTAATGAAACAATTTATGCAAACCATTCTTATAATTGGCAACAGATAGAATGGTTTAAAGCCGGTGCAGCATTGAATATAATTAAAAAGCAGTTTGCTAATAAATAAATTTTTAAAAATTTAATCAATTTATAAAAGGGGTTGTCTCAAAAGTCCGAATTGATGTCATTCCCGAGTAATCGGGAATCCATAATTCTACTCCCAGAATGGATTCCTGCTTTCGCGGGAATGACAAATTATTAAAATTTTCAAGTTATAAGATAGCCCTTTTAAAAATAGGAAACTAATTTTTAAATATTATGAACAACCACTAGTTGTGCCACAATCATCGCATACTGTGCAACTGCCATTTCTTTTTACTCTCATAGAGCCACAGTTTGTGCAAGGTTCTCCTGTATAACCAAATGATTTAGCTTCGTTTCTATTGCTAATTACTATTACATTTTGAGAATTATCAGTTGCATACTGCTCTTCAACTACTACAATTTCGGATAATTCTGGTTTATCAGATGGTGTTTTTAGTTCAATTTGACTATTATTTTCATCTTTATTAATAGTAATATCTTCTTTATTAGTAGTTTGATGGCCATTTAATTCATCTACAGCTTTTACGTGTACGAAATCTGTTCTTTTAAGATAATCATATCCAAGAGAACGGAAGACATAATCTAAAATAGAAGTAGCATTTTTGATTGCCTCGTGTCCTATTACACTACCTGCTGGTTCGAAACGTGTAAAGGTAAATGTTTCCACTAATTCATCCAATGGAACTCCATATTGCAATGCTTTAGATACTAAAATTGCAAAACTATTTAATAATCCACGGAATGCTGCACCTTCTTTATACATATCTATAAATATTTCGCCTAATGTACCATCTTCGTATTCGCCTGTTCTTAAAAATACTTTATGACCGCCAACTACTGCTTCTCTGATGAAGCCGTGTCTTTTCTTTGGCAATTTTTTCCGCTCTAACTTGTAGACACGTTCGGCAATCATTTCTTGCAATTCTTTAGGCCCCTTAGTTTCATCTATAGTATTTTCATCACCTAATTGCACAACTTCGTCTAAATCGCTATAATTAGCAGAATTCAATGGCTGAGATAATTTAGAACCATCTCTGTAAATTGCAATTGCTTTTAGCATCATTTTCCAGGATTTAATATGAACTTCGCTAATCTGTGATACACTAGCTTCTGCGGGCATATTTACAGTTTTAGATATAGCTCCCGAGATAAATGGTTGAGCAGCAGCCATTATTCTGATGTGAGCCATATAATCAATAAATCTTTTACCACGTTTTCCGCATTTGTTTGCAGTATCAA
>Ga0101944_10002810_pt1 | contig 26548 bp, 26 predicted proteins | sample DewCreD2012metaG_FD_75245 | JGI IMG/M metagenome (GOLD analysis project Ga0101944, IMG submission 75245) | Hot spring sediment bacterial and archeal communities from British Columbia, Canada, to study Microbial Dark Matter (Phase II) - Dewar... ... | reverse complement strand
GGATATTTATTCACATTGATACGATTCCAATCTATCAACTTGATATGTGTTGGATATTTATTCATGTTGATATGACTCCAATTTCTATCAACTGAATATGTGTTGGATATTTATCGAGTTGATATGACTCCAATCTATCAACTTGATATGTCTTGGATATTTATCACACTGATATGACTCCAATCTATCAACTTGATATGTCTTGGATATTTATCAAGTTGATATGACTCCAAATTCTATCAACTTGATATGTGTTGGATATTTATTCACATTGATACGATTCCAATCTATCAACTTGATATGTGTTGGATATTTATCAAGTTGATATGACTCCAATTTCTATCAACTTGATATGTCTTGGATATTTATCGAATTGATATGACTCCAAATTCTATCAACTTGATATGTCTTGGATATTTATTCACATTGATACGATTCCAATCTATCAACTTGATATGTCTTGGATATTTATCAAGTTGATATGACTCCAAATTCTATCAACTTGATATGTCTTGGATATTTATCAACGTTGACATGTCTTGGATATTTATCAACGTTGATACGATTCCAAATTCTATCAACTTGATATGTCTTGGATATTTATCAAGTTGATATGACTCCAAATTCTATCAACTTGATATGTCTTGGATATTTATCAAGTTGATATGACTCCAAATTCTATCAACTTGATATGTCTTGGATATTTATCAAGTTGACATGTGTTGGATATTTATCCATGTGAATATGACTCCAAATTCTATCAACTTGATATGTCTTGGATATTTATCGAGTTGACATGTGTTGGATATTTATTCATGTTGATACGATTCATTTATCAACTTGATATGTCTTGGATATGTATCAAGTTGATACAACTCCAAATTCTATCAACTTGATATGTGTTGGATATTTATCAAGTTGATATGTTTTGGATATTTATCGAGTTGACATGTGTTGGATATTTATTCACGTTGATACAACTCCAAATTCTATCAACTTGATATGTGTTGGATATTTATTCATGTTGATATGACTCCAAATTCTATCAACTTGATATGTCTTGGATATTTATCAACTTGATATGTGTTGGATATTTATCAACTTGATATGACTCCAAATTCTATCAACTTGATATGTGTTGGATATTTATCAACTTGATATGTGTTGGATATTTATCAAGTTGATATGACTCCAAATTCTATCAACTTGCTATGTCTTGGATATTTATCGAGTTGATACAACTCCAAATTCTATCAACTTGATATGTGTTGGATATTTATCGAGTTGATATGTGTTGGATATTTATCGAGTTGATATGTGTTGGATATTTATCGAGTTGATATGTGTTGGATATTTATCAAGTTGATACAACTCCAAATTCTATTCACGTTGATATGTCTTGGATATTTATTCACGTTGATACGACTCCAAATTCTATCAACTTGATATGTGTTGGATATCTATCAAGTTGATACAACACAACTCCAAATTCTATCAACTTGATATGTCTTGGATATTTATCGAGTTGATATGTTTCGAAGATTTATTCATGTTGATATTCCTCCAATTTCTATCAACTTGATATGTGTTGGATATTTATTCATGTTGATATGCTTCCAATTTCTATCAACATTGATATTCCTCCAATTTCTATCAAGTTGATATGAGATAGATATTTATTTCTGGAAATACGATTCCAAATTCTATCAACTCGATATGTCTTGGATATTATTTTCCCGACTGTTTATTTTAATGGGAAATCTTTTCAAGAAGACGAACACAGAAAGTCGTGTTCCCTGCTTCAACGAGAAGTGGAACCAGATTTGTCACCCAGTTGACCGCCAGATTAAGTGTATCTCCAGCTTTCAAATAGACACATGCAACAAGAGAAACTGTTGTATCCTCACATGAAATCAGACTGAGAAGGGACACCTCCGATCGAACCACTTCAATTGCACACTCTTCCGTCGATCCACAATTCTTAATAAGAGCAATACCCGGACAAACTCCATCTGCCAACTTTCCAAGAACAGTGGCGAGTGCTCCCTGAAACAGGAAAAGTACGGTCGAGTTCAATTCTGAAAGTCTTCTCTGAAGTTCCGAAAGTGAGATGTTATTCAGTGTAATACCTCCCGAACTAAAGAGGAACTCAAGAGTCAACTGACAAAAGTTAACCAGAGCCTTGACCTCATATTTCCCGTCAACAGGGGCTGTAAATGTCCCCGTCACCATATTAAAGAATTCCGAGCCAAACTGTCCCTTTGAACAGTTAATATCAAAACAGTGAAGAGGTAAACACTCCAGCCGAGGAACAAATCCTGTCATGTTAATAGGAGTAATGGTAGGAAGTACGTTCGGTGTGTCATTTGACGGAAGATTAACTTCGACCTTGAAGTTGGAAGAGAACTCTCCAAAGGTTCGACAGTTATCTCGAGAGCACGGGAAAGTTCCAAGACTCACACTCAATGAAACATCGGAAACATCCTCTTCTTTCGACGAGACGGAGAAACTTCCGGAAGAACTCTCGGAGGAACTGACGGAGATGGTATCGCTAAAAGACTGAGTTGACTGGGAACTCTTCGAAGAAGTTTGTCGGCACCTTTTACGATATCGATGACGATTGGCAAAGTCCATCTTTTTGTTTATATATTTTAAAAAAAAGTTCAACTTCGCGGAATCTTCTTTCCTTTTTCGCTCTTCCGATTTAAATTTTATTTCCACCGATGGCGGTCTGTCTTAAGACGTTGAGTTGTCGTTTGTCTCTCCTTTCTCTCATAGGATCGATCCTTTCTTCTCCGATGATATCTTTCTCTTTCTTGAGATGACGACGTTGACTTTCTCCTTCCTCGCCCGGACTTATGTCGACAGTGTCTTCGATGAAAAGAAGAAGGAAAATGAGAACAATGACGATGATGATGATGATGATGATGAGAATGGGGACATCCAGAATGTCTATGATGACAGTCATCCTCCACATAAATCCGGCACGGTCGGGAGCCCGGACAATCGTCGGGGGAATCCCAACTCTCTCTTCTCAAGCTGTGCGAAAACTCTCCGGAATTTAACCACTCATTGGAGTCTCCCTGTTCTTCTCGAAATACTCGCGAAAATGTGTAAACGTCACTCTCATCATACCAATCCTTATATTTTTCCCGAGAAGAGGGAAGATTTGTTCGTTTCCCTCGTCCGTGTTTGGGAATGTCTTTCGAAGTGTTTTTCGGTTTTCGTGAAAGATTTTCCTCTCGTACAGACTCAAATCCACTGAGAGACTCGAGATCTCTATTTTTTTCGGGTGTCTCAATCTTAAGTTTTGCCTGTGCCTCGGCCTTTAAATATTTCAGAAGCTGTTGAGCAAGTTCCTGAATAGGTTGATGATTTGTTAATTGAGGAACCCTCTGAGGAAGAAAAGGATTCGACGATTGAGGATTCGTCAAGAGTTGTTGAGTTCCCGTCAATGGGGAGTTTATCGAGGGCGAATTCGTTGGAGGAGCTATATCAATGAGGTTACCATTCTGTAACTGATAAGCACCACTGAAAGACGGCATCCTAATATATCGAGAGGAAATTCCTCCTACCATAGTTGGATTGATCGAAATCGCATTGGGAGGTGGGGATTTCTCTGGAGAATTTGGAGTTGACGGAGAGGTTGCTGAAGTTGCAATCTGTTTACCTTTACATTGGGAACAGACGGAAAAAACTCGATGACAGTCAAGACACTCTTTAATGACGGCTTGGGGTCGAGGTTGACATTGACACTGACGTTGATGACGATTCTCACATACCATGATGATGTCTTTTTCTAAGGTTTAAATTTTAATTTGTTTCTCATCCTTCGTTCGCTCATAGAAAGACCTCAACTCCCCGAGTCTTCCTTCGCCGTGAGGAAGAAAAGAATTAAATGATCTCTCAATGACACATGAAGCGACATTTAAGAGGTTCAAGATGTGTAACCTCTTAAATGTTTTCATTCAACTCTTAATACCAGACATATCGATAGGTGACAATTTTATCGACGGGAGTTTCAGTGATAAAGTTTTCTCGATATATTCTTACGATTTGTCCCGGTAAAAATCCATAATATTTTACAATTGGATCGATGAAGGCTTTTCGTTCTCCTGTTCGGGAAAAGGGTGGAACATACTTGAGATGAGGGAGTTTCGTCGGGACAAGTTTATTTTCCCGAAGAAACGCTTGAGCCTCTTGCGGTGATAGCAGTTCATGACGAGGAACAAGATAATGTTTCGTCGGATTAAATCGAAGTTCATCCTCAAAGAAGTGCTGAAAGTGAATTGTCGGATACTCTTCAAGGCGTTTTCCAGCGGTTGTACTCAAGTCCTGTTCTGATATCAGAATTGCCCATGTCACTCCCTCTTTCATCGCAAGCTCTGTAAACCTGTCAATATACTCAACATTCAGATGTTTCGATTTATCCGATGGAGATGGTGGCTCCGCATATTTCACGAGAAGCTTTGATCCCTCACTATTCATATAAATCCGACTGAGAAGATCTCGAAATGTTAGTTCAGGTTGTTTGAGAGCTCGTTTTCCTGTGATTCGGTCATTTTCTTCTCGAATACGTTTATTCGTCTCCTCAAGAAGACGATTGTACTCTGAGAGAAATTTGTTTTCATCATAATCAGGCTCAAGAAGATGTTTTTCCTCGGAGATGTCGTAACCTCGATCTCGAATCATCTCCAACTGAGTCTTCTTAACTTTAAGAAGATTTGCCGCTGAACTTAACGAAAGCATCTCTAACAAGGTATAAAGATATTCTTCTCTTCTTTTAGAAGAAGAACTAAATTCAATTCTATCATTTTCTTTAATCGAAAGTTTTCGAGAATTTTCGACTCTAGAAAAGGAATACGTCTTGAGTTAATGAGTCTCTTTGACAATATTATTAATTCTCCTTCGACAAACATTTTGGCTCCCTCGGTTCCTCCTTCGATACCAACAAGTCATTCAACTCCAATTTCTCTCTTTCCGTCGAATTTAAACCAACAACCCGAGACGAGTCTTGGTTATGATTCAAGTCAATCTCTTTCCTCCGCATTTGATCATGGCGATATGAATTGCGGATTTGACGATGTTTATGACGAATGTCGATTTTCTGGAGAGAATCTTTGGGGTTCTGACGTGATGTCCTTTCTTCAGGGATGTGAATCCGACCCAGTTGACAACGACTCCAGTGAAAGTCAATCGTCTGAAGATTCTGTTGAAGACTGTATGAAACAAGGATTCGAAGATCCATTTCAACAAGACCTTCTTTCATTGGAGGCCGACTGTCTTCACTTTGAGGATAATGATGAAAGTTCACATGATATTATCGTTGGACCAGATGTACTCGCCGTTTCGGAATCTGATGATAACCATTCTCTCTCTCAGAATATCCCGTGTCCTCGATCGGAACATTCCCTCGACAACTCTCTCCCAAAAGAGGATCTCACTCAAGATGACTTTATCATTGGGGAACCTAATCTCTCCTGTAAGTCGACAAAGAAAATCGTTGTACATAAACGTCCTTCGTCATCTTTTCGTTCATCATCTTCTTCTCAACGAAGATCGAACAAAAAAGAAACAACGGAAACAACAACCGAAACAGAAGACAGAACAAATGAAAAGGATTCGTTTGACGAGAAGAATCTCAATTTGTCTCTCAGTTCAATTGAGTCAAAACGAACTCCCACTCTCACTTCAGCGTCGTTTCAACCCAGAAATAGACATCGAAAATATCTCGGAACGGAGAGCTCCTATGATGACAATACCGATCGCACCTTTCCTTCCTCGCAGTCTCAAGATCCCGGAACAACATCACTTCCTCCTCCGTCTGGAAGCACACTCACGCAAACTCGGGACAGTCGGTCCTCCTCTGAGAGCAATGAGATAGAGGAGGAGAGTGTGAAGTATACAATCTCCGTCCTTAATGGAAATGAGCTCGTCTCAATTCTACCACCTCATGACGAGTCGGCTATTGACGTTTGTGGCTATGACAACAGTACCTATGTTCTCTTTAAGAATGGAAATATTCTTCGTCTGACTCCCAAGGATCAATCCAAACATCCAAGTGAAACAACATATAAATCTTCCAACATTTCATGTAATATTCTCTTGGAACGAATTCTAAGTTTTGGCGGCTATCTCTTCGGAGTTGGAAAAGGCTCTCTCTATCAACTTGACAGTCGAACTTATTCCACTCCAACATGGAAATGGAATAAATGTTTATGGGCTCCAACAAACATCACCTGGGTCTCCTCCACACTAACAGGATCTCATCTTTGGATTCAATGTTCAACCGGAAAACAAAACAACCGTGAAACGTGCTATCTCTATCAGAATGAAAATAGTCGCACTCCGAAACAAGTTCATCAAGTCATCCTCGTCGGAAAAAAGCGTGTCTACGGTCTTGACGTTAAATCCTATCTTGAAATTCATCTGTCGAAACACACCGCCATTAAATATCCAACCAAAAACACCATCGATAACATTGTAACCGGAGCCCTAACGTATGATGGAGATATCATTCGAATTTCAGAATCTCTCTCGGATATTATCTCTGATGTTCGAATTGTACACTGGGAACCTCATTATATTTCCAAAGAATAAGAAGAAATTTTCCCATGTGAAAAAAATGATAGCTATTGCTCTGATTGTTATCGTTCTTCTCATTTTTATTTATCTCGTTTTATCGACACTCTTTTCTCGACTTCTCTTTAATCCCCGCCGTGACCAACACTGGGAACCAACACTTCCCTATGAAAATTTACTTCTTGAGAATAACATTTCGACATGGCTCTTTTATAACTATCCCGGACATCGAGTTATCTTATTTTGTCACGGCAACGCCGGAAATATTTCCTTCTATGATCACGTTATCAACTTCTGTTTCCGTTATCAGCTCAATCTCTGTCTGTTCGACTATCCCGGCTATGGTCAATCCAAGGGTGTCCCAACACAAAAGTCAATCCTTTCCAGTGGAGAAATCGTCTATCGCTATCTTTGTACACGTTGCTCCCCAAACCAAATTCTCATTTGGGGAGAAAGTCTTGGTGGCTATGTCGCCACTTATCTGGCAAGTCGCTATCCTTGTAATTGTCTTATCCTTTTAGCAACCTTCTCAAGTCTTGATGACATTCTTATTGATCGCGACATCCCTTTTCTAATTAAGAACTTCCTTCGACTCTTCCATTTGATCATCGACCCAATGTCAAACAAACACTTAATCTCTCAAGTTAAGTGTCCCATTGCCATCGTTCACAGTCCTCATGATGAAATCATCCCCTATCTTAACGCTCTTCGACTCTATCAGTCCATTCCTCATTCTCAGAAGAAACTCATTACCATTGAAGGTGGCCATAGCTCCCCTGAGATTCAACCTGAAAAGTTGTTCGAACTTTTGGAATTCTGTCAAATTGACTTCTCTCCCTCCCAATCCTGTTCTGACTTACTTGAAGAAATAAAACACTTCAAAGGTAAAATCAAGTCAAGATCTGGACAATGTGACCGATCAAAAACATCTTGAACATAGTCTTTCATTTGTAAGTCAAACTCTTTACACACCGTCAAAACCCCCCGTAGAAATTCCATCGTCTTAAATTTCACAATAGCTTCAGCCTTTCCAGCTAAATGATACACATAGTATCCTTCCAGGTCCCTCGCATTCCTATCATAATAGTGAAAACTCCGAATATATTCATCCCATGAACTCATGGGACGACTACTACAATATCGTGGCGACGACGCAACAATATAAGGCTCTTTAAGATAGTGTAAATAGCTGAGAAAAATCTTTCGTCGTCGGAATGTATTTTTATTCACTTCCCAAAGACTCACACTCTCAGACCCGACAAATAAAATAAATGTCATAATCATCATACCCCATGTTTGATCTCCCGTCAAATCCCACTCTTTCCGAATAAGAACATCGGAAAAATCTTTCTTCGAGGAAACTACCTTGGATCGATACTCAAGTTGTATAATTGGCATCTTGTTTTCTTCCTCTTTCTTTTCCTTTTTTCAGGAGAGATATTTCTTCCCCGAAAAAGAAATAAAAACGAGTAACGAAAAAAAAGAAAGAATGCCTCGGAACTTTTACAAGAAACGGAGATGTCCTCGACGATGCTGGTGTCAATGTCGGCGATCTCTTTCCTGTCCCTGTTTATCTTGGATCGAGCAAGCAACATGTCCAGGAGGTTTCCATCGAAGTGATTTAATATGTGACGGGACAGGATGGTTCAATCGTTACAATTATTTCCCATTCCGCTACTATCTAACATGATAAATCGTTAATTAGAGATTACGAGTTTAAAATTTTAAATTGGACTCTCGATCGTATTTTCAGGAAATATTATCTTGACCTTTAAAAACTAAAATGCCCTGTTTCTCAAGTTTCAGTTCCTGGTCGGATTCTCTCTGTGGATCTTATGATTCCTGTGGATCTTCGTGTAAATTTTGCGACTCCTTCAGTTCTTGCAGCTCATTCGGACCTTGTATTTCATTCTTCTGTGACTCTTGCAGTTCATTCTCTTATGACTCATGTTCTTCTTCTAGCTCTTCTTCAAGCTCTTGTTCGGACTCTTCTTCAAGCTCTTGTTCAGACTCTTCATCAATATCTTTCTGTTCCTTCAGCTCCTTCAGCTCCTTCTCTGATTCTTCCTCCTCTTCTTGTTCCGATTCCTCCTCTTCCTCTTCTTCCTCTTGTTCCGATTCTTCCTCTTCCTATTCTTCTTCCTCTTCCTCTTGTTCTGATTCCTCTTCTTCTTCCTCTTCCTCTTGTTCCTGGAGTTCATGGAGCTACCATAAACCTCGTAAGAACAAGAAATACTATCATCACCGAAAATATAAAAGATATAACCGTAAGTGCCACTAAACCTTGAAGACTTTCCATGATAACGGAATTTCTTAAATGTTAAAAGAGTTAACAGAGATTAACTGTAATTCAGATACTATTTCTATTAACTCTCTTTAAAAGCACGAGACGAAAAAAAGATGGGTCACCATCGTAAACGGAAATTATTTCGACGTCGTAAAATTATTATTTCGGAACGTTTAGAGTGCTCGGAATCCTGTTCCCATTCCTCATGTTCGGACTCTTCATGTTCCTATTCCTCATGTTCAGATTGTTCTTGTTCAGATTCCTCTTGTTCCTATTCCTCATGTTCTCGGTCTCCCTGTCGTTGTCGACGACGATTCTGTCCCCCGAGAAAATGTTGTTTCCCTCGATTTTACACCCAATTTATGGGACCTTTATCTCGCCCGGGTCAAAGAGTCCTTTCTCAAAACAATGTTATTCCTGGACTGGGATTCGGGCAATCATTCCTCTGAAAAAGAAAGTTTATATCTTCTAACCGTTTTAATGTTAATATCGGGAAGAAACGTAACTTTTTCTCAACATACTTAAAACACCATGTGTCATTGTTGGAAAAAGAAAAAGTGCTGTGTTTGGAAACGTCGGAAGTGTTGTCCTCGATCGTGTTGTCGAGTAAAAGTCTGGTCCGGCTGTGGAGACATCTGCTGTCGTCGAACCCGCTGCTGTAAATACTGGAACGACTGTTGTGACTTTAAAGATGACTGTTGTTTTGATGACTGTTGTGACTGGGACGGATTCTGTGATGGATTCGGCTTCGGATTCTGCTAATTAGCTTTTTAATTTTCCAATTCTAAAGTTAATTTCTCTTTAACTTTAGAATAATTAAAATAATTAGAATAAGATAAAACGAATCTTCTCGTTTGATTCGAACAAGTCAAATATTTTCTCATATTACTTAAAAAAAATGCCTCGTTGCCCTCCAATCATCTTCATCGAAGAACGCAAAGAGAGAAAACGTTGTAAACTAATTCCAGGTCCACCAGGTCCACCAGGTCCACCAGGTCCACCAGGTCCTCAAGGTCTTCAAGGTCTTCAAGGTCCTCAAGGAATTAGAGGAGCGACCGGAGCTACCGGAGCCACTGGAGCCACCGGAGCGACTGGAGCCACTGGAGCTCCGGGAAGTTCAACGATAATACCGTACTGTTTAAGAGTACAATCGATTAGCATTAATAATAATGGGAAAACTCCAACATATTTAGGTTTAGGGTTTGACTCCGTGGTATTTGGTTTTAGTAGTGAGAGTGATATTAACGTAAATACTGTTCCATATTTCCGTATGCCTCGGGATGGCCAATTAGAGTCGATATTCGCGAGCATAGCAACCACCACTACGGGAAAGACTAATGAGGATTTAGCATTTAATTTCTTCGTGTATTATGCTAGTGCTCCCAACACATCAACAAGTGCTCCAACATTTACTCCAATTGGAAGTGTAAGTACCACTGTTACACTACCTACCTCTACCTCAACAGGTCTTATATTTAGAGCTGACTCTACTACCGCCATGTCACCTGTACATTTGAATGCAGGTGATCTTATTGCTGTCGTAGTAAAATTTCCAGAAAATGCTTCGTTGGACTTTGGACGGACAACGTTCAGTGCAGGGCTTTCAATTGTATAAATGGTAAACATTTCATAACGTTTGATTCTCTGATGAGAGGAATTTTTCTCCGATAAAAAAATCGAAAATTGAATCAACATCGAAATACCTTGCGATTCTAAGGAAAACCATGTTATATTATTATTTTCCAGATCTCGCAGAAGCCCTCGGACTCTCAATAGAAAATAACGATGTGAGGACTGTCATAGGACCAAAGGGAGACCCTGGCCCTCCGGCTCCTCCAGATCAATCGTTAATATAGAGCCGGTTAGTAATACCAGAATTGAAAGGACCTCTTTCAGGATATTTCGGGTTAAAGTTTGACAACTTCGGTGAAGTTGCGCCTCTTAATATTGTGGATACCATTAACACAAAATCGATTCCAGTTTACCGTATACCTGAACCTGTCAGATTACACGAAATATGTGCGAGTATAACAACTTCCAATCAGAAAAAGACTTCCCAGAATGCATCATTCGAAGTTATTGTTTATCATGCTGTCAATCCCGATGTGGCGATGTCTGAAACATTTAATCCCATTCTAAGTACCACTCTTATAATAGCTACTTCTTCCTCAGTACGGGAATTATTCGCTACGAACGATACTCGTGCGAATGTACCTCTGAAATTGAATCCAGGCGATCTTATTGCTGTCGTAGTGAGACCTCCATCCATTGAGTTGGATCTTGGAAAAACAACGTTTGATGCGTTTGTTACGATAAGAAAAGAAACGTCTTAACGTTATATTTTCTCTGATGAGGAATTTCATCAGAGAAGAGAGAAGAGGAAAAAAAATAAAACTGAAACTGATTGATATCGAAAAAGTTTTTCTCTTTCAAATAAATAACATGTCTTCCCATCATTATCTTAGTTTTAATCAGGACGGAAGCTGTTTAGCATGTTCAACCGAAGATGGTTTTGCCGTCTACACTCTTCCGACGTCAAGTTCTCCTCTTAAACTTCGATTTGCCCGAAATATCGGAGGAAGTGTTGGGGGAATTACACTCTATTATCGGACGAATCTTCTCGTGTGTTGGGGTGGTAAAAAGTATCCCTGTAATCGTGTTGTGATTTGGGATGATCTTCAAGGTAAATCTGTGTTTGAACTGCAGTACGCATCGGAGGTTCGAAATGTCTTAATGTCTCGGGATAGGATTGTCGTTGTTCTTAACAAATCGGTTGAGTGTTATGCCATTAATGAGGATTTTCGACAACTTCGTTATCTTGAACAAATTCCGACTCTTGACAATCCCCTGGGTATCTGTGCAATCCAGACTCATTCCAACTTTCCGTTTGTTCTTGTGGCTCCGGGAGAGGAGGTTGGTACTATCACCATTCGAGGTGACGGTCTTCCCGGAAAGACGGTGAAAGCCCACTATCATCCAATTCAACATGTGGCCCTGTCTCCGAATGGGTCGTATGTTGCGACGGCGTCGCAACGAGGCACAATGATTCGTGTTTTCAATGTGGAAACGGGAGAGAAACTCTATGAGTTTCGTCGAGGAATTGATGGAGCGACCATTCATTCGATAGTATTTGATCCTGAAACGCGGTATTTAGCCGTGTCGAGTGACCATGGGACTGTTCACATCTTTGAACTTCTTCCCGCAATTCAAGTCAGTCAGACGGAAAGTCGGATACCTTATTGGTATGATCTTCGAAGTGTGTCGACGGTGACACTTAATGATCCAACGGCGAAATGTTTATTAAAGAAGGATCGAAACATTCTTCTATTATTTACAGTTGGAAGCAAAGGTATTCTTTCATGTTATACCTATGATTCGACGACGCCTCTTACAGAGGGTTCATTTATTCTCAAAGAGGAATATAATATTCATAACACAAAAGAGAAAAAGGAAGAGGAGGATGTCAGCGGAAGTGAGATTTCACCGGAAAAGAGAAAAGAAGAAAAAGAAAAGAAGGAAAAGTAAATAGACGAAACTTTCTCTTCTTTCTTCGAGGAAGGGCTTTAAAGTCTTGACGTCTTTGACGTCTTTGAAGTCTTTGAAGTCTTGAGAAAGAAGAGAATTCTTTGTTAAAGAATTTAAATCAAGATTAAAAATTAAACTTTTTTGAAATACAAGGAAAAGAATGCCAACCCACTCAGAAGGTCAGAATCGAAATCGAACTGACATCGTGGCCTATTATCATAACCTGCCTCCTCCTCTTAAGAAGCAATTATCTCTTCTTTCCTCCGAATTTGAAGATGATCCCGATGTTAAATCTCTCGCCAATGAGCTCTATCGGAGAGCCTACCGTTACTACAAACGTAATTCTTACCGCACCACCACTCTCAATCTGAAAAAGATCGCTCATCGAATCGCCATGTTACGTTCGATTCCCTCAGGTGATCTTCTTGATGAAAAATGGTTCCCCTATGTTTCATGTTATGATCATCGCGGACACACCGTCACTCTTGAAAAGGAAATTACTCATGGACGTTACGTCTATGTCATTCAAGGAAAACTCGATGGAGAAATTCCCGTCGTTGTTAAGTGGTACCAGTCCAACCGTCGAGATACCCTCTATGAAATAAGTATTTATAAGCGTCTTCGAAAGATGGGCTGTGACACACCCTGGTTCTCGTCAAGTTACCGATTTTGGGAAGCTCCAGTTCTCGTTATGGAAAAACTCCACCCTCTCTCAAAAGATGATAATGAATTCGTCGTCGCCTCTGAAATTATGCAACAGTTAACCTATCTTCACCAGTTCGGAGTCCACAATGATATTAAACCGAATAATATTATGAAACGTATATCCCGGGGAAAGGCCAAATACTTCCTTATTGATCACGGTGGAGTCGCAACGGTTCGTCTTTCCTATGGTTATAAACGCTGGATTTGGAGTCCGAAGTGGACCTCTCAGCAGATGCACGCTCCAAACCAAGTCACCACAGCTAAAAACGATTTTCTTGAACTCGCCTATACCATGAAAACCATCCAAAATTGGCGCACGGGAGATGACAAAATCCGCTCCGGATTTTCTGGACGTCTCGCTAAATTCGTCGAACGTGTCGAAAAAATCAATCCTCGAGATATTACAGAAAAAGACTACACCGACCTCATGAAAATCTTACAAGAAGATGATTAAACTTCCGATTCGACTATCTTCTATCTAATTCTAATATCTAAAATTCTAATATCTAATCTCCACCGATTAGATATTAAGTCGTCTATTTAAAATGTTGGGTACGTTCCAAAGTTCGCTTCTCCCTCAAGTCCGTGGCACTCTGATAATCGGTCCTTCTCTTCATCTTAAGTATACAGGCTCATATCAACAAAATCAAGAATATGACGCCCCCTATGAACAAAAACACCTCTCAAAAGGCCTCATCTTTACCTGTCTCTTTTCAGACGAACGATTACTGACCATTCACCTTTATAAATCTGGCTCCAGATTAATTGGAGATTATGTAACCCTCCATCCTCCCGATATCGGAACGGTAACTATTTCCACTTCTTCTTCTGAGTCTTCCTAACAACTTTCCGTCGATGTCTCCTCTTCCCCTCCGTACTGGAGTCAGAAATCTCCTCTCTCCGAAGACCCTTCTTCTCATGTGAGGATCCAATCGACTCTGTCGTATACTCTATGACTTTCTTTTTCGGATTCTCCTCTTTCTCCTTCTCTTTCTCCTTCTTCTCTTTCTCCTTCTTCTCCGATTGACTTTGAGGTCTCTCTGATCGTTCTCTCGTCATCTCCTTGAAAATATGCGTATGCACAATGATAGGCCCTCCAAGAAATGGTTGCTTATGACACTGATAGTAAAAGGTCTCCGGAAACTTATCATCAATCCGAAAAGAGACCGTCTTAAACTCTCCAAAGGGAGCCGGTGTTCCAGTCAAGGGAAGAGCCTCAGGCCCTCCCATCGGATCGGTCGTAAAACATAAAAGATGTTCAAACGGTCCTTCCGGCCTCAATGGCATCTCCGCCTGCCGAAATGTAAAGAAATACCTCTGTCCTCGAATCAAAAAAATCGTCCTCCCTCGCTTTCCATTCACCGCAAAGGCATCTTTACACGTTATCCTCCTCTCCCACGGATGCCCCTCCTTGCTCATATTAGTTATAACAAAATGAGTATGTCGAAGCGAATGTCTCGACAGAAAGTCGACGAACTTCTGGTAGTCCTCCTCATTTGGATGACTAAATTCCACCACTTCTCCTTTAAATGGATCCGTCGCCATTTATTTTTTTTTTTATTACTTAAATATTTCTTTTTCCTTTCTCGGTTGATTCGGCCACTCTCTCGACTCTTTTCTTTTCTTCTTTATCTTAAAGATTTTGATCGAATTTATTTTTTTTAATAAAATAATATAGAATATTAACTGCTTTTTTTCTTCGTTTGTTTTCAGAAATGAGTACCGGTAATGTAAACTTTATTAATAACACTCTTCTGCAATGTAAATTTGCAGCCCCTCCGGGAACTCTCCAATTTTTCAATCGACTCATCTCAGCTGTCACTTCAGCCAATAATCGAAATCTTGAGTACCTTCGAACTCTTCGATATGAAAGTGTCGACTCGGAAGAAAAGAAAGAAATCGAAAATATGTGGAGAGAAGATCATCTTCTTTCAACTCTTCAAAATGAAACGGATCGCCGTTACCGAGAAAATCGTCTTCTCTTGGACTTCCGCTTTTATACACTGAAAGATGTTATCACTCGTGAGATTCTGGAATCAGGTCATGTTGAACGAAGAATGGAGGCTGGGGATACTTGTAAACGTTTCTACGTCCAACGTGTTGATTCAGCAACAGGTAATATCACCTATCATCGTCTTAACGAAGATATAAACGAAAATCTTGAACGTATGGATACTATTCTCAATCTTGAAACGGAGATCATTAAAGCTGAAGATCGTGTCCTCCCGACTCTTCGTCTTATCCGAGACCTCTTAAATCATGGAATTGTCATTAATGCGGTTGGAGATCCTGAAGATCCTCTCGAACAACTCTTGGCCTAACCTGTTGAATAATGTTATTCCTTCATCTCATGAGTACAAAAATGTCCCCATGAGATTATGAGATTATGAGATTATGAGATTTAGTTAAAGTTAAATAATTTGAAGCCCTGATTTTATTATGGGAATTCCCGTTAAATAATATCATGCAGAAGATCGAGTACGTCACTCTTTCCATCTTTCTATGGATAATTTTCATTCTCGCCCTCTTGGGCTATATGGACATTTATCATAGCACTTTCTTCCATTTCGGTCCGTCAGAACATCTTCTCTTCTTTTCAACACCGATCAATACCTGGATCCGCTATCTCCTCTTATGTCTCTATGTCATTATAAATCAAACTCTTATGACCATCGCTCTCAATGTTATTTCACCATGGCTTATTAACACCATCCAAAATATCACCATCACCGTCATAACATTACAAAAATGGAAAATCTATCTTATTTCAATCATTTGGACAATGTATCTCTGGTTAGAAGGTCTGGTGGCAATTCGAGTCTATCTCTCTCAAATCGACATTCTTCTTTACGTCTTTCTCGTTAATCAGTTCGCCTCCACACTCATTTTAACTCGTTATCTCAAAGAAAAGTCATATTACGAACCAAGTCCTCTCGATATCACCTTCTAAACTTGTTCCGTTCTTTTCCGAACGACATTACTATTTCCCCCCTCGAAATAGTAATGATATTACGTTTCTGACAAAACAGATGACACATTGACTTCCTCTCTTCCTTTTTCTTGTCCTTCTCTCAAGTAACCTTTTATCCGACAATATTTCGGCTGTAACATCTGCTTTGTAAGATTTTCCTTCAACTTCAAAATTAAACACCGTTGTTGATCATGATTTAACCGAAAGAACGAATCCCACGGCAATGGACCCTCCATATGAAGTCGAATATCGTTCTCCCACTCTCCCTCCCACCTCTCCGAAAGTGTCGGCCCATAAATCAACACTCCAAGCCCATGTCTCTTCCCTTTCTTCCAAAATCCCTCATATCTCACCCCATCCGGCCACTCATGGACTCCATACCCCTTCTGATTATGATCATTCCACTCTCCTTCATACCATCGCCCGTCCGACCAGTAATACTTCGCTCTCCCATGAATTTGACCCACATTCCAATATCCTTCACATCTATCTCCATTCACCCACATGTAAACTCCATATCCATTCCTTGTATTGTACTCCCACTCTCCATGATATATATCATATCCCTGTCCCATCCGATACCACTTCTTTCCATACACTTTCATTCCATCAATATACTGTCCTGTATAACGCTCAACAAATCTCTCCATTTCCGATTGTGAAAGACCTCCCTGAATAAGATGAAACAAATTCCCTTCATGTTCAATCGCCGTCCCTTCCCCAGAAAGTTTACCCTCTTTATATTCCCCATATATCGATATCGTCCTGTTTTTGTAATACTCCTTATAGTAACCGTACCCATTCGGTTTCCCATTGACCCAGTCTCCTGAATAAATACCATCCAGATATTCCCCTGTCCCCACAACATTATGAATTGGAATTTCGAAAAATTTTAAACTATATGCCAAACAATACCACTCAAACGTCTTCGTCATCGGTTTCAAATCCAAATTTAAATTCAAGGATTGACACTTCCTCTTCCACAAATACTCATTTTGTGTCAAATGTCGCCAATATTTACAAACCCTCCGACTCCGAAGCAGTGTCCTCCCATCCACATATGAAAATATTAAAACAATGAGTTCCAGCGGCAAAGAAAAAATCTTGACACTCTCATCTTCCCTCCTAACATCCTCCTCCTCCTTCATTTGAAAATCTGACGAAAGTTCGTTTTCTGAATTTACCGTCAATGCAGCAGTATCTTTCCTCTCTTCTATGATTGGCCCTCGATTTCCTCTCATGTCAATCTCCCGGTCCACATCCATTTTCCTTTCTAACCACATATTCGTTTATGTATTCTTTATATCCAAATCACCCCCATCTTCAATTTTGTCCCAAATATCCCCATCGATAAAACTCTCCCCCTTTCAGGATTTTTTTTTTCGAATTCTTCCCGTCTTCCCAACCCCGATATTATCCTCTTCAACATTCATATGATTGTCTTCTCCTTTTCAGAAAATAAAAGCAGAAAACAACCATATGAATAACTCACTTCTATTAAATTAACGTCGAGGTTAGAAGTTTTCACGTTTCTTTAGAAGATAGAGAAAACAGATCATACGATCATACGATCAGACGCATCACGTGATAATAAATTGAACTTAGCAGATAAATCTGGATCATAAAGTCTGCCCAGGCAGCTATCTTCCTCGATTTGATAATGTTATTGCAGAAGTCCCAAGTACAAGTACAAGTACACATACCATTCTTTCGTTTTATTCTCTTTATGTCTCTAACAAAGATACTTCTTCCGAGATAGATTTCATCGGAAAAAAGGTAATATTGGAAACGAAAGAAGACAAAACTCCCCTTTGAACTTAAATATTATCCAATTTCACTGCGACCCAGAAAGAGATAAAACGAAACATCAGCTCTGAATTCAGAGCTGATGAGGACTGATGCGGATACAACTTAAAATTTAAGAAAGAACAAGTTTAGCAGCGCTTGCAGTACTTCTTACCGTGCTTCTTGCAGCGCTTGGCACACTTGTGGCAGCGGTTGCACTTCTTACAGTGTTTCTCCTTATGGCGGTAGCAGAAGGCACAGGCTGACTCCGAGGAACAAGACGATTCGCTATGATGGTGGTGATGCTTGTGTTTATGTTTCTTGTCCTTGTGTTCGTTACTCTTGTGCTTCTTCTCACAGCTCTTGCATTCCTTATCCTCCTTGTCCTTCTCCTTCTTCTCATAGGAGTACTCCTTGTCCTTATGTTTCTTGTGGTCGTGGAAGTGCCGGCTGTGATGACTGTGATGGCTGTGACAGCTGCGAGAGTGCTCTGATTCCGAGCACTCCTTCGACACCTTCTTCTTTTCAAATGACTCCTCGTGTTTCTTGTTCTTGTGATACTTCTTCTTGTCCTGGGAGTGCTCATCCTTTGAAAAGGCCGACTTCGAAAGAAGATCGGATGATGACTCACTATGAGCCGCATGATCGTGACGCTTGCGTTTCTTGTACTTCTTATCGTCACTCTCACTGTCGCTGAAAAAGTGGTTCTGTTTAAAGAACTTTCCCGATTTGCCAGTCATGGTCTTTTAATTACGAAGATGAAATCTTTTCGCATTTCTCTTCTTACATCGTTATCTCAATTTAAAAATTTATTATTTTAACACTTTGAAACTTTTTCCTTTTCTCTTCTCTCTGATTTCATCTCTCTTCTCCGAAATCCTTCTTTAATGATATTCTTTCAGAACTCGTTGAAATATTTAACGACACTTGAATGTTTATTTAAACTCTCCGGAAAATTTACCGAAATATTGTTTCGTTTTAACACCGGAATATAATTAGTCAACAAGAGAAAGAGTTCTATTTTATACGAAAGAAAGAATCGATCCAAAGATTGATTTTTCGATGATTTGACTTCTCCTTCTCCTAAATTATGGGCTCGGTCTTTTCTTCCTTTCTCTCTCTGTTTAAGGAGAAACAGGCATCTCTTCTTATGGTTGGTCTGGATAATGCCGGTAAGACGACAATACTCTATCGACTGAAATTGGGAGAAGTTCTTACAACCACCCCCACTCTTGGATTTAATGTGGAAACACTTAAATATAACCGACTATCCTTTACAGTATGGGATATCGGCGGTCAAGATAAGATCCGGCCTCTCTGGAAACACTATTATAATACTTGTGATGGCATTATTTTTGTCATTGACTCAACTGACAAAGAACGTCTTAACACAGCCATTGAAGAACTTGACTTACTCTTACGTGAACCGTCCTTAGAAAAGGCTGTCTTTCTCATTCTATTGAACAAGCAAGATTTACCCGGAGCTGTGTCAGCATCTCAATTTTCCAAGAGAATAAGAAACCTACCCTTACATTCTCATAAGTGGAAAATACAGGGCAGTAACGCCATAACAGGAAAAGGTCTTTACGAAGGACTTGACTGGCTCTCTCGAACGGTTTCTGTCTGATTCTGTCGAATCAGGTTATAACACTTCCGACAATATGCATATCCCCATATATATGGATATTGTACCCACTGATGTCTACACTGACGTCGAATCCGTTTCTTGTCTTTCAACAGAAGATGATATGTGTCCGTTTCTTGTCTTCGTTTCGACATTTTCAAGATCGCATTGGGTTTTAACTTCCTTAAGAAGATAAGAAAGAATCGCCTCAGTTTCGTCCGTTGATCCCGAACAAGAGAGAAGTTCCTGTTCAGCTTGAGAAAGATAGACAAGCACTTGTTGATGATCTACGGACGGGGACTGATTTTTCCATCGAGGAAACAGAGAGAGAAGTTTCGAAGGATCACACGAGATTAATTGATAATCTCCTCCCCCCTGAATCGCATTCGAAATAAAATACACGAGAGGCTCCAGACTGGAAGAAGGTTCCTCTGTCAGATAGAAGATCAATTGCAAGGTAAAGTCCTCTTCTGTAAAGATACAGAGATTGTTCGGAAGAATGAAATAGTGGACCGTTTGATACCAGTCCTTTTCAGAAGAAGATTCGAAAGAAGATCGATCGTCAGTGGGACAGCGTCCGTAAGGATCTGTAACGGAAAGATGAATCACACCCCGTGTCATTTACTTTTTCTTGAAATGAAATTTAAATCGGAATTAAAGGTTTTCTCAAGAATCTCTTTAAAAGGAAACCAAAATAATAACAAACCAAATGAATCCTTCAACTCTCCTTCCAAAAGACGGTGCCTCGATTCCAAATCCGGAACAATCCAGAGATCTCAACAGAAACTCAGAGAGAGACAGCTCAGACGGTTCCAAGAAAAACCAGAAAAACACCTTTTCCGATATTAAGATGAACATTCGAAACTCTCTCTCGCAATTTACAAGTGAAAATATCAGCGATGATCAAAAGAAAAAGTTAAGAAACTTCGGAAAAGCTCTCGTCTCACTTCTCGAATCTTGTGAAAGTCTCGACAAAGACTCTGACGAAGATTCTTCTGCTTCTAAAAATGTTGAATCTTCTCTTCCGTCAAAGAAGGAACCTTTAAATTCTGAACAACACATTTCATCGAGTTCCTGGAATATCTCCGACTCGGATTCCTCCGAATTTTCTCCAAGTGAGTCAGATTCCGATTCCGAATTCGACGAGAATAGTGATTCTTCCTCAAACTCTTCATAACATTATTATGAGATTATAACGATTCGACTCTCATATTAATGTTGATTAATGTTGAAGCGCGGGAACCCAATACATAGTTCGACCATCAGTTAAGACTTGTGCAACAACAGGATTTCCAGAAGGATCTGTCTTCTGTTTATAAACCGAACACACAAAGCTACCCTTATTTCCAGTAAGATCACAATAGCTTTTAATTGTCAAACCACGGGCGATATAGGACTCTCGAGCAGTCTGAATCGCCTCAACTCGTATTCGTTCAAGTTCCTCATCCGTTAACTCCGAAAGCCGACGATCGGGACGAATTCGAGCTCGATATAAAATTTCCGCCCGAAGATAGTTGCCAATCCCAGAAACTCTCTTTTGATCAAGAAGAAAGTCACAGATCGTCTTCTTCCGAAGACGAGGATTTCTCACAATTTCCCGCCACTTCTCGGAAGAAATCTCCTCTTGAAGAATATCCGGTCCAATATCTTTCAATCTCTGACACAGATCATCCTTTCCAATGACAAATTCAAGAAGACCAAAATGTCGAGAATCACTAAAATAGAGATCTATAACGGTGTCCCTCTCCTCATCATTAAAGTCAAACTGAACTCCACTATGCTGATCCGGAATCAAGACAAACCGTCCCTCCATTCCCAAAGACACTACAAGATAAATCTCCCTCCCTTCCTCCAAATCTCCAGAAAAGGAAAAAATAATCTTCTTTCCTCGTGTCGTCACATCCAAAACCGAAAGTGGAAGATATCTCTCCACATCCGAATATCTCGGTATCCCATTCAGATACCGTGACAAATCATTAGTTGTAATTTGGAGAAGCTGTTTTCCAACTAACAGTTTCCGAAGACAGTCAGCAATAACTCGAACTTCAGGTCCCTCCGGCATTGTCTACATTAGATTCCCCTCATATGTCAAAATTAAAAGAACAATTATTTCCTATTTTCTTATCTTATTATCCCAACTTCATATAAACATCTGAGTCCCAAAATGACTCTGACTCGATTTTGGTTCCTGATTGTCTCTCTTCTTATTTTCCTTCTCGCCTTGTTCCTTCTCTATCCCCGACTCTTCTGTCGATCAAAACCTCCCAAACCCTGTACCGGATCTGAACCCCGTCTCAAACTCCCTCTCTGGGATGGCGGTGGCATCTTTATGACTCGTCTTCATCTCGGGAATGAAACTCGCGCGATCCCCTTTGAAGTCGCCGTTGACACAGGATCCAATATCCTTATCATCAGTGGCCCCGACTGTTACCATTGTGATCGTAACGATGGAGTCTGGGACATGTCAATCGGATCCAATATTAGTTGTGGAGTCCAATCAACCATCCGCTTCGTCGGAGGCCAAGTAACCAACTATCTCTGGTGGAGAGCCCTCCTTCTCGACTACTCTCCCGACCTCCGCTCTGGAAAAGAAGTCGAATTCGGTGTCATTACCTCCTCGTCAAGTCGAGATGGCGACCCTCTCAATGTCCTCGGACTTCAAGGCCTCAGTACCAGTGAGTTATTTGGTGGAGGCCCTGTCTTTCTCGACTCCCTCTGTGGCGAGAAAACAGTCATGTTTGACTTCTCCGGAGGTCACCTTTATATTGGCCATGTAAATGATCTTCTTCCCCCATCGGTAAACCCTATCCTCATGACCATCCCCTCTTTCGGCATCGCCTTTACCATGGCCAACATAACTCGAATGTCCATTGATGGTCAAATGAATCCTCCAAGTCTCACTCCCCGCTTTGCCATCTTTGATACAGGATCTACACAAACTCTCGTCTCTCCCGATCTTTCCACTCTTCTGTCCGGACAACACCAGGTCACTCTCTGGTTTGAACGTTCCTCCCCCTCCTCTAATGAAAACACCGTCTCCATAACCTTCACGTCACCTCCAGGCTCCGTCGGCTCTTCCTCCCTCCCTATCGGCAGTTCCCTTCTTCTCGGTAACATCTGGCTACGTCAGTACACTCTCGTCCTCAAGTATAACACTCGAGAAATTCTTATGTATTAAACCTTCCAAAAATCGGTCCATCTTTCTCCTCGCTGTTCCCCGTTTCTTTTTGATTAACCCAAATTCAATCACATTAAAGTATCGAAAAATACATGTCAAACAGTGTCTTCCAAAAAAACATCTTAGTCTCCGTCTTTCTCGACGTATGTCGAACGTGTGAACAATTTCGAGAAAAAACTTACCCCAAAATTCTCGAAAAAGTAATACCCCTCTCTTCATTGGATATCGTCACACTTTCCTATTCTCATCACCTGAAACGAAATCAGTACCTCTATCCCGTTTCAGATCTGAGCAATTACGTGTTCTGGCATCCTTGTATCTTGTTGGTTCGAGGAGAAGCATGGAACACCAGAAGAATCGAACCAAATGACGTGTGTATCTTAAACAGCTACTTTGACGATAAAGGTCGCGTTAGATATAAAACAAAAATCTCTCTCTCGGACCCAAACTCCATCATCTTCTGGATCCATATGAGTATAGGATTTTTCGAGGGAACTCACATTTCCCTTTCTCTCCCATATCGTCCCCGTCCCTTTTCCAAATGTATCCATGACAAAATTAAAGATTTGATAATCAAACGCCGCCAAAAACATCCCTCCTCCAGAAAACATGAGACTCCTCCTGTATAAAGAGTTAAAATACTTAAAATGAAGATCTCTGTCTTTCATCTCTTCTTCCGAAATTTCAACCTGAACAAAACGCAACGAAGTTTAAAGTTTTAACATTAAAATGGCTAAACTTTAAATTATCTTTAAGTCATTAGCAAATATTTTTTTTTCTTCTTTATTAAAACATGGGCAAATCAACCATCAATCGCAATATCAAAACGGCCAATCTCGCCAAAGAACTGTTCCAAAAACGCGATTTTGCACAATTTGTCTCTCTTTTCACTCGTGACGGTACCCTCGTTTTTCAGGCAGACTCCGCCAAAATCGGTGAAGTTCCTATCGTCCCATTTGCCGGAACATTTGAAGGCCATGAGGGTATTCAGGAATTTATCAAGCGTCTCGGAGACTCGACCGTCGGTGGTGCCAATCTCGGTCCAATCAAAAATATCCTCTTCAACTGCGACGGTGATGTCGAGTTGGCTTTTACGATAACCGCTCAACCCCGCTGTGGTGATAAAACCGGTCCCATTTCAACCAATGACTATGTCGCCAGATTCCACTTTAATAAGTGTGGTCAAATCGATCTCCTCGAAATCTGTGGTGACGTCTCATCCATCACCCTGTTCTTCGCTGTCGCATGCCTTCCTCGCTAACCTGACTCTTTACTCTCCTTTAAATACTTTCCGTCCGTCCCTGATAAAAATAAAGATAACAGATTAAATAATTAAGAAGGAGCTTAATTATTTAATCTTTTAAAACAGAACCAGGCACCTTCGAAAGAAGATGTATCGACGTAACAGTACTTTCCGCCGTACCGTTCCATCTTTCCAGATGTCGCCAAAGGTTAAAGTTATTCCCGCCGACACATTTAACCTTCAAACCTGGATGGATGGAGACCGCTTTCGAAATACAATCCGTTCATATTTGGCTTCTGATATCATTTCCTTAACTCCATCCATTTCCACTTCGTGGGCCTCCAATATCCTCTCGGATAAACTTTACCGACTCCTCCGCCGACACTTTAATGAGGGAACCACCTCGCTAACCTACGGTATTATGGACCCCGTTCAACTTATACAAGCAAGTCCATATTTAGAAACAATCTACTGTTCCGGCTGGATGTGTGCATCAACCGCCTCCTCTAACAATGAACCCGGTCCTGACTTCGCTGACTACCCTTATGATACTGTTCCAAAGAAGGTGGAACAACTGTTCAAAGCTCAACAGTTCCACGACCGTAAACAACGTCTTCTGAAAAAGAAAGGCCTTCTTCAAAATGAAGTCGACTTCTATCGTCCCATTATCGCAGATGCCGATGCCGGCTTCGGCGGTATCACCTCTCTCATGAAGTTGACCAAGATGTTCATTGAAGCGGGAGCCGCCGGCATTCATATTGAAGACCAAAAACACGGCGTCAAGAAGTGTGGACACCTCTCTGGAAAAGTCCTCGTCCCCATCTCAGAACAAATTACCCGACTTAAAGCAGCCCGTCTTCAAGCCGATCTCATGAAAAATGGCCTCGTTCTCATCGCCCGAACTGATGCAGAAAGTGGCACCTTTCTCGACTCTAACATCGATGAACGTGACCACCCCTTTATTCTCGGACAACTTAAAACCTCCTCCGGAACTTACATCTGTACCTTCCCAGACGCTGTCGCTCAACTCTATAAAGAAGCTGGCCGCACTGACTTCCGCCGAAGTGACTACTTACACTCCTTTAAAGACGCTTACCGTCGAGCTCGTCTCTCCCTCAACGAATCCTTCACTTTCGACTGGGAAGTATGCCGTACTCCCGAAGGCTTCTATCGCGTCCAAAATGGCCTCGACTACTGTATTCAAAGATGTCTCGCCTACTCCCCTTACGCCGATCTCCTTTGGATGGAAACGTCAAAACCCGACCCTGACCAAGCTACCCAGTTCGCCTCTTCCATTAAAAAGAAGTATCCCAACATGATGTTGGCTTATAATTTGTCACCCTCATTTAACTGGGACTCCTCCAATCTGACCGATGATGAATTGAAAACCTTTTCTGACCGTCTGGCAAAACTCGGCTTCTGTTGGCAGTTCATCACTCTCGCCTCCTTTCATGTCAATGGTCTCGCTTCCACCCGCTTCGCTCGCCATTTCTCCCATGATAAACTCCTCGCCTATGTCCGTGACATTCAACGAGAAGAAAGAAAGGAACAAATTGACACTCTTAAACATCAACAATGGTCAGGTACCCTCCTCGCTGATGAAATCCAAGACATCCTCTCCCCTGGTTCCTCCTCAATTAAGTCCTCCGGTGAAGGCAACACCGAACGACAGTTTAATTAAGTCCCCTTCTTTCTTCCAAATTCTCCTCGTATGACCTACATTTTTCATAAGGATATCCTTATGAAAAAACTAAATATTTTGCTATGAAAAATCCGGTTACAAGGTGAACATCAACAGCTACATTCTCGTGTAGTCGCTTTTGACCATCTATCAACCAAATATCGTCAAACCCAAATTCTATTCAGAGAAATATGTCTGAGATATTTATTTCTCCGAATACAACTAAATTTCGAGACCAAATATCAACAACGAAAAATCAAGAGTTATATCATTTACACGCAAATACATATCAACGACCACAATATTCACATCCAAATCGCAGCTTAAACCCGTCAAACTAAATAGAATTCGTTTGTTGATGATCCAATCTCAACGACTTAGTTTGATCTCCAAAGATTAACAATCGAATAACAAAGACAATTATTATTGAAAAAGACGAGTGATAAACATTCAGCTGCCACCAAATCTTCGCAGATAAAGAATTAAAACCACACATTAACACTTATCGATCAACAACCCAATATTAAATCGTTTGTTGATAGTCCAATACTCATCAACTTAATACCATCAACAATATATCAGCAACTAATTTTACGAATAATAATAATAGCAGTCGAAGACATATCAACACTGATAAATATCCAACACATATCAAGTTGATAGAAATTGGAAACATATCAAGTTGATTAAAATTGGAAACATATCAGTGTTGATAAATATCCAACACATATCAAGTTGATAGACATTGGAATTCTATCAACTTGATAAAAATTGGAGACATATCAACTTGATAGACATTGGAGTTCTATCAACTTGATAGACATTGGAAACATATCAACTTGATAGACATTGGAGTTCTATCAACTTGATAGACATTGGAAACATATCAACTTGATAGACATTGGAGTTCTATCAACTTGATAGACATTGGAGTTCTATCAACTTGATAGACATTGGAGTTCTATCA
>Ga0101944_10002808_pt1 | contig 26564 bp, 20 predicted proteins | sample DewCreD2012metaG_FD_75245 | JGI IMG/M metagenome (GOLD analysis project Ga0101944, IMG submission 75245) | Hot spring sediment bacterial and archeal communities from British Columbia, Canada, to study Microbial Dark Matter (Phase II) - Dewar... ... | reverse complement strand
ATCTGTTTGGCGAAGCCGGAAACGAACTCATGTGCCCGGCCTCGTAAGGCTGGACAATGGCCACACCCGCTCCGGAGAGGCCATCGGTCTTCGACATGAACCTTACCCGATGCATGCCGAAGGAATTTCATTTGTCCAGCCCAACGAGGCCCGGCACATTCAAACAGGCGTTTCCGGCATTCGCCAAACAGACCCGGCGCACCTTCCCCGCCAGAAACGAACATCTCGCCGGGGTGGCAGACACTGGAGCCCGCAGCGCCCGCTCCGCCAACGGGGGGTCTCCTGCGGGGGCGGCCGCATTTTCACGATAAATGCTCATGGCGATGGTCGCCGCCCCCGTGGATGAAAATGGGCCTAAAAAACTGCCCACTGCCCACTGCCCACTCTTTTCACGATAAAACCCGAAGGCAGTCCTGAGGCAGTCGAAACGTTCCCTTGCCGTTGATGCTCACCTCGACGAGCGATTCGGGATCGTTGATGACCGTATCCGGATCCGTGATGATGCCGTGCCTGCCGATCAGCTCGTCCATGTACGCTTCCCATGCTTCATCCTGCGATCGTTGAAACACCTCGACTTTTTGACCTTTGTGAAATGCCATCTTCCTCCCTCCTGGTGGTTTTCGGCCATCGATCCCGTTTGTCACATGAGTGCATGCGGATCGTTCGATCCGCAATCAAACGGGGGTCGTCTCGTCATGTATGCCGGCATGACGTTTGCGTTGGCATGCGACGCACAGCAGGGGGGCCCCAATAGCCGACGGGGCCGATGCCGTCTGCTTTCGAATGAATTCCAGATATCGAGCCGTTCCCAGAACGGCATGACATTCCTGACAGAACAGCAGTTTCTGACGGTTCAGCAGCGTGCCGCAAAGGCTTAGAACGCGTTCGTCTCCACGGTCTTCAATGTGCATGGCACCGGTCGGGCAGTTGGCTGCACAGGCGCCGCACAAGATGCAGCGTTCGGCAGTGATCCGGTAGTCGGTGGGCGTCGGTCGATCGAAATCGATGTATCCCATCGACAGGGCGTCGATACCCATCTTGTTCCGGCATATGTCGACACATTTCCCGCATCGGATGCAGACATCGCAGCGAAGGCATCGTCTGGCCTCCTCCCGTACCATGTTCTCGGTAAAACCGAGTTCCACCTGTTGAAAGGTGGTGCGTCTGCGGTCGATGTTTAACACCGGCATGGCTGCGCGCTTGAGGATCATTTTCGTCGTTGCAGGGACTTCGAGAAACGGCATTCGTCCTCTGCGAACGGGAACCGGCCGACTTCTGGGTTGGGGAATTCCACTGAGGTACCGGTCGATGGCAAGCGCAGCCCGCTTGCCCCCACCGATGGCTTCGATGACGGTTGCCGGACCCGATACGGCGTCTCCAGCCGCAAAAATACCTGGAATGGCCGTTTCCATGCTGACCGTGTTCGTTTCGATCGTATTTCTGCGGGTCCACTTGAGGCCGATCAGCTCTGCCAGACAACCATGATCGACCTGCTGGCCGATGGCGGAAATGACGGCATCGGTTTCGATGTCGAAATCGCTGCCCTCGATGGGGACGGGCACCTTGCGCTTGCCCCCTTCCGGCTCCTTCATCTCCGCCCGGATGCACCTTAAGGCCGTTACCCTGCCATCTCGGCCGATCACTTGCGCGGGGATGGTGAGAAAGGAAATTTCGACCCCTTCCTCTTCGGCCTGTTCGACCTCTTCCACATCCGCAGGCATTTCGGCGCGGGTTCTCCGGTAGGCCATGACGACTTCTTCCGCTCCGAGACGAAGGCTTGTCCGAGCCGCATCAATGGCCACGTTTCCGCCGCCCACGATGACCACCCTGCGGCCTGGGCGGTGTCGCCGGCCCAAGGCGACGTCCTTCAGAAAGGAAACGGCCTCGATGACCTGGGGGTAATCGGTTTCGCCGGGAATGTTCAGTTTGTAGGATCGGTGAGCTCCGATGGCGAAGAAAAAGGCCTCGAAGCCTTCGGCCTTCAATCCCTCAAGGGTGACATCCTTCCCGAAGGCTGTGTCGAACCGAAACGCCACACCCAGGTCCTCGAGCATGGCCACTTCCCGGTCGATCACCTCCCGGGGGAGCCGGTATCTGGGAATGCCTACCATGATCATTCCGCCTGCCATGGGCAGGGCCTCGATCACCGTGACCCCATATCCTTTGAGTGCAAGGTAGTAGGCACAGCTCAAGCCGGCGGGTCCGGCGCCGACGATGCAGACCTTCTGCCCCTTGTCGGGTTCTTTTTCCGGATTTCGGTAAAGACGGGTGGACATGGACCGCTCGGCGGCAAACGCCTTCAGGAACTTGATCGATACCGGCTCATCCATCCGTCCCCGCACACACATGAATTCACAGGGGCGGGTGCACACCAGTCCGCATACCCACGGAAATGGACAGTCCTTCCGGATGACGTCGATGGCTTCGGCATCCCGTCCCATGCCGATCAGGGTGACATAGGTGGGGATATCGAGACCTGCAGGGCAGGTCATCTGGCAGGGGGCAGGGGCCAGTTTGACACAAGCCCCTGTAGCGCAGTTGTGGGTGTCGATATGGCTCTGAAAGGTTTCCCTGTCGGCGTCGATCGTGGTTCGGATGAAGCGGGCCATTTGCTGAGAAGGGGGGTCGGCGAGCGACGTCCACTCCATCAGCAGGTGCTCGATGGCAGGCAGATGTTCCGAACCGGCCCTGCCCCAGGAGATATCGAAAAGCAGGTCGTGTACTTCTTCGGCCAGTCGGTGACCTTTGGGCGTCTTGAATTCACCGGCATCCAGGGCTTCCTTGAGCCGAATGCGGGCTTCGTATACGGGGCAAGTGTTTTCAGCCATGAGTGCCTCGGATCATGCGTCCAGGCCGGCAACAGCCTCGGCGTGTCGCTGTCTGCGGATGTCGGGGATTTCTTCGGTAACCCCGAAACTCAGGCAATGGGTCGTGCAGACCGTCACACAGGCGGGCTTGAGCCCGGCATCGATGCGGTCCTTGCAGTAATCGCACTTGACCACCTTGCCGATCTCGGGGTTCCACTGGGGCGCCCCCCAAGGACAGGCGGTGATGCATGTCTTGCATCCCACACAGAGGCTGTGATCCACGAAAACGATGCCGTCCTTTGCCCGCTTCTGCATGGCCCCGGTCGGGCAGGCAGCCACGCACCACGGGTTTTCGCAATGAAAACACGGCATGAAGACATAGGCCGCCTTGGGCAGACCGTTGATCATCTTTGGGCCCACGGCGATGATCTGGCAGAGTTTTGGACCCGGTGGGAGGGATTTGTTGCTTTTGCAGACGATTTCACAGCTGTGACAGCCGATGCATTTTTTCTTGTCCTGAAACAGGTAGTATTTGCTCATGATCGATTCCTTCAACAATCGGAATTCCAGTTGCACTGGGTTGATGCGGCCATCGATACGGACGGCCCGCGTTCGTGTCCTCAACGGCTATTGCACCCGTTTGACCGTGACGAATGTATCGTGCAGGGCAGGGCTGCCACCGACCCAGTCTGTAAGGTTTTCCTGCAGCACACTGTCCGAGACCCCTTTGTTGAAGCATCGGGAGGCGGTTCTGGCTTCATGGCCGAATCCGTGAACCATGAACACGGCTTCGGGGTGGATGAAATCCGTCACGAAGGCCCGGATCACCCCGGAGCCGACAGCGGAGCCGACTTCGACCCGGTCGTTGTTTTGAATCCCAAGTGCCTTGGCCCGGGCGCTGTTGATCCAGAGGACATTTTCAGGAAAAAGCTCGCTCAACAGCGGATTGTTCTGGGTGGATACGTGGGTATGTAGTGCGACACGGCCTACCGTCAGCCGGAAGCGGTTCTCCGATGGTTCAGGCACCGAGGAATAGGGCGGAAAGGAGGGGAAACCGGCGTTTTCGAGAAGGGAGGAGACGAGTTCGATCTTTCCCGAGGGCGTCTTGAACTGGATGCCCTCGTTGCGATCCCAGAAGATCTGTTCTTTCCCGTAGGCGACGAACCCCTTGGCATCGAAATCCTGAAGGGTGAAACCGGTCGGCTCCAGTTGCCAGGATACGAGATCGTCCATCGTTTCATAGGGGAAATATTGACAGATCCCCAAGCGATCCGCAAGTTGTTTCAGGATGATGGCCGCTTCCCGGGTGTCGTAGCGGGGTTGTACGGCCTGTCTGCGCAGGAACATCTGGGGTTTGAGGCCGTTTGCCTGCTGGACGCAATCGGTTCGCTCGAGATAGATGGATTCCGGCAGGATGACGTCGGAATACCAGGCGATGTCGCTCATGTTGATGTCGATGGTGACAAGAAGATCGAGTTTCTCGAGAGCCTTCTTCAAACCGTTGGTGTCGGGGATCGATTTGAGGGGATCGAAGCGGTTGGCGATCAGTGCTTTGATAGGGTAGGGGTCTTCCTTCAAAATGGCGTCGGCCAGCACCTGGGGGACGCCGTGGGCCGGATCCGGAAGCGGGAAATCCGGGGTGCCGACCTTGTCAAACCGGATGGCCGACACTTTGGGGAGGGTCTGATCGGTGAGCTTGCGGGCCGGTTTTTTTCCGAGAGCCCCTGGGCCTTTCTTGAAGAAGATACCGCCTTTGGCTTCGACACTTCCCATGAGGGCGTTCAGAATGAGAATGGAGCGGCGCAGGTGGATCTCGTTCTGGTGATGCGCCCCGCGGTAGCCGTAATGGAAAATGACGGCTGGTTTGTCTCGGCTGATCTTCCGGGCGAAATCAACGATTTCATCCGCGGGAATTCCGGTTTCTTTCTCCGCCCATTCAGGGGTATAGGGTTGTACGAAATCCTGCAGTTCGGAAAGCCCGAGCACCCACCGATCGACATAGGCCGCATCGTAGAGCCTTTCCTGAAGAATGACGTGGATGAGGGCATAGTTGAGGGCAAGATCCGTTCCAGGCCGGATCATCCAGTAGCGATCGGCCTTGGTTGCGGTGACCGACACCCTGGGATCGATGTAGGTGACTTTGGCCCCTGCCTCGATCGCATCCATCAGGTTGTTGACTTCCTTTACCGAAATGGCTTCAAAGATATTTCGGCCGTAGAGAACGATGTGTCGGGTGTTCTTCAGATCGATGCCGACCTGGGCATCGGTGTATCCGAACAGACTGCGGCAGGCGGTGTTGACCGAGCCCTTACAGAGTGCATCGTGCGTGAAATGGTTGGGTGAGCCGAGGGCCTTCAAGAAGGTTTTGGAAACGTGGGTAGAGAGGTTCGTCCGCTCTCCCATCACCAGGCTCTGCGGACCATATGCAGCGATGACGGCCTTGAGTTTGTCTGCGACATAATCCAAGGCTTCGTTCCAGGAAGCCTTGCGCCATTTGCCTTCACCGCGTTCCCCCTCACGGATCAGAGGCGTCTGAAGCCTTTCCCGGTCGTAGAGCAAGGAAATCCCGGCCGATCCACGCGGGCACAGGCTGCCTTCCATGCCGGGAACATGCGGATTGCCTTCGATCCAACGCACCTGGCCGTCTTTCACCAAAACCTTGATGGGGCAGCGGATCGAGCACATGAAACAGAGCGAATAAACGGTTTTTTCCATAAATACTTCCTCCGGAAGACGATCGTTATCGAAAAAGGATGCGGCGTGCGGCCTCATCCATTTATGTTCCACTTCGTTTCGGTTGAGGGCCGAAGAGATCGGATAGACCCAGCATCTGTTCCTCCTGTCCGCTTCTGGAAACGGTGCCTTTGCGTTGGAGCATCCGCTTGCGGATCGGACCGGTCAGGATACGGGTCAGTATATACAGAAGGATGAAAACGAAAACCGGGGTGACATTGGAGCCGATTTTGGGAAGAGAGAACGGAATCGGGAACAGGACATCCTGAAACCGTTCCTGAAGCCACCCCAGGGCGAAGGGCACCGGCAGAAGTGCGGCCGCACCCAGACCGGTCTGTGCGAAGAAATACCTTCCAAAAGCCTCATTGGCCATCTTGTTGCAGCTGGTATAGCTTTGCTTGTCCTTGACGGCGATGGCCTTCATCGACAGGTTGTGCATGGAAACGGTTTCTTGTTTCAGCCGATGCAGATGGGGATTCATCAGGGAAGCCGCCGCATCTGCGGTGTACCAGCCGATGACCGTGACAAAGCAACACAGGGCGGCCGTGCCGACGAGAAATCCCAGCATCGGGTTATCGGGTATCCGATACCAGAAAATCAGGAATGCATCGATCCAGAAATAGAGGGTCGAAAAAATGCTCATTGCGGGAACTTTCATCCCCTTCCCGAAACCGGGAAGGGGAAAAGGGTGAACGCAGATACGATCACAGGAAAGACCAGGGGATCAACCACCCGGAAGCAGTTTCACGCCGAAGAAGCCTTTCATGAAATAATCGATACCGGTCACGAAAGCAAGAACGATGAAGAGGATCTTGAGGGCCTTGTCCGGCAGGTACTTGGAGGTGTAAGGGCCGAGGATGGAGCCTGCCACGATGCCGGCCATTTCGAGCCCGATGAGGGACCAGTGAACGATGGTTCCCTGCTGGATATAGCTGAAGATGCTGGTGATCATGCCGATGAGCACCGCAAACGCGGAAGTGCCTGCGGAAAGATACATCGGAAGACCGGATACGCTGGTGAGGAAGGGAACGAGAAGGAACCCGCCGCCGACGCCGATGAACGAGGCGACTGCTGCGATCACGAAACCGCCGATCACCGGGAAGAGGGGATTAAAGTGGAATTCGACGCCGTAGAAGGTGAAGCGGACCCGGCTTGCAGAGAATTCGACGATTTTAACACCCAGTTCCCGGGTATCGACGTTGGCGCCGGCCTTCTTTTCCTTCATGACTTTTTCGAAGGCATCGGCTGCGGCTTTTGCGGCCTTTTTCTTCGCCGCTCCTGCAGGTGTGGTTTCATAGAGCATCCAGCAACCCAGCAGCAGAACGAAGAGGCCGAAATACCCCTGGTAGGCTTTGAAGGAAACCTTCCCGGCTGTCAGCAGGGGAACGAGGTAGCTTCCACCCATCGAACCGATGGCGAGCGCAATGCCGAGCGGTACGACGAGGCGGCCCATCTTATAATAGTTGATGGAAGAGATGAGGGCGCTCATGCCGACCAGAAACTGGTTGGATACCCGGATCGAGTCGGTGATGACCTTGTTGAGAACGGGGGATGTGTCCTTGAAGGTGGCGGCATATGTTCCCAGTCCGAATACCGAGATGTGCCCGACACCAGCCATGATCCCGCCGAAGGCTCCGACCGTGGAGAAGATCCAGCCGACCCACACCGCCCACAAGAAGGCGACGATAAAGTTGACGTTCGGTCCACCCGGAATACCGAGGTATCCGGGGGCGGCCTTGGGGTCGATCTGACCCTTGCCTGTGCCGACAGGGGTCTTGGCAATGGCATCGGTCAGCTTGTCGGCGAAAGCCGTATCCGGCAGGATCAGCGGGGTCAGCAACAGGGCGGCAAGAATGCCCAATACGATGAAGGATTTTGTTGTTTGCGTCATGCGTTTTCTCCTGAAATGAAGTGGTGAACCATCGCGCAAGCCTTATCACCCGCGCCATCCCGTCGCTTCGATGGGAGGGGAAAACGACGGGGGCGCGTGCCGGAGGCTTGCGGTGAAACAATGAACCGGTTACATGATACGATGTTTGAGAGCTTGAGCTTCACCTCCTTTTCCAGTCAAGAGCGTCCATAAATGCCGTCCGAGGTATTGCAGCTTCCATGCCAGGCATCGCAATCACGACGAAATCAGGCATCCCATTGAAACAAAACAATAATAACGATCTACGAATCGTATCGGGCACGTCGACGGATCCCCCGATGCTTGCAGAAAATTCATGCACTTCCTTGGCTGATTCCTTGGTCAATCGGTGGATATCGAATGGATTCAAGTAGATCATCCGTTGCATCCGAATTCTTGCAGGTGCAAATAAATGCTTGCATCTGGAAATCCGGTGTTGCAACCCAGAGGGCATATCCGATAGGATAGAGTCCGAAGGAAAAGCCTTGAGCGGCCTATGCCAGAGGGCAGGCAATTATCACGATAAATCCTCATGGCGATGGGCGCCGCCCCCGGGGATGAAAATGCAGGGCACGGCATGCCATGCCCCTACAACTGCCCACTGCCCACTGCTGACTGCCCACTATTTTCACGATAAATGCTCATGGCGGTGGGCGCCGCCCCCGTCCATGAAAATACCGTGGCGGTACCGGGCGGATGGGGCATGGTTGGAGCCACCCCGGAAGATAGGCCCGTCGTGGCTGGTTCAGGTGCACCGGATCTGTTTGGCGAATGCCGAAAACGAACTCATGTGCCCGGCCTCGTAAGGCTGGACAATGGCCACACCCGCTCCGGGAAGGCCATCGGTTTTCGGCATGCGGCATTATACGATGCATGCCGAATGAACTTCATTTGTCCAGCCCAACGAGGCCGGGCACATTCAAACAAGCGTTTCCGGCATTCGCCAAAAGACCCGGCGCACCTTCCCCGCCAGAGACGAGCATCTCGCCGGGGTGGCTAACACGGGAGCGCGTTGCGCCCTCACCGCCAACGGAGGCAATCACGCGGGGGCGGCCGCATTTTCACGATAAATGCTCATGGCGACGGGTTTTCGCCGTCCCCGGGAATGAAAATCCGGCATGGATAAGGGCGACCGGCAGGTCGCCCCTACAGGTTACCCGTCACGCATTTTCACGATAAATGCTCATGGCGGTGGGTGCCGCCCCCAGAGATGAAAATAGGCCAGAAACCCATAGCCCATAGCCTATTGCCCATAGCCCCTATTTTCACGATAAATGCTCATGGCGGTGGGTGCCGCCCCCGGGGATGAAAATAAGCCAGAAACCCATAGCCCATAGCCTATTGCCCATAGCCCCTATTTTCACGATAAATGGTCATGGGGGCATTGCCTCCGGGGAGATGAAAATGAGCCAGAAATCACTGCCGACTGCCCACTGCCCACTGCCCACTATTTTCACGATAAATGCTCATGGCAGGGGACGTCAGCCGCTATTCTTCTGACTTCTGACTTCTGACTCCTGACTCCTAACTCCTGATTTCCGTCCTCCCAAGAGGTACCGATGCAACCCGTTGTCGCTCTTGTCGGAAGGCCCAATGTGGGCAAATCGACACTATTTAATCGCTTGACCCGGACCAGGAACGCACTCGTGGACAACCGTCCCGGTGTTACTCGCGACCGGCATTTCGGTGAGGCCCGATGGAACGACGTTTCTTTCACCGTCGTCGATACGGGGGGATTCCTTTCCGAAGATACCGATCCGTTTGCGCCGCTCATCCGCTCGCAGGTCATCCAGGCCGTATCCGAGGCGGATGTGGTGGTGCTGATTCTCGATGGGAAATACGGGGTTTCCCCTTACGACGGAGATATGATTCGGTTGCTGGCCGGCCAGGCATGCCGACTGGTTGTCGTCGTCAACAAGATCGATGATCCCCACAAGGAAATCCATTTGAACGAGTTTTACGAACTGGGGGTCGAGCCGCTGTTTTCCGTTTCTGCGGAGCACGGCTATGGCATCGGGGACTTTCTCGACAACCTGGTCGGGCAGTTCCCATCGGAGAAGGCCGGTATCGTCGAACAAACCGGGGATGCTGAAACGGCAAGCATTCGGATCGCCGTCGTCGGCAGACCCAATGTCGGCAAGAGCTCGCTGATCAACCGCATCGTCGGACAGAACCGTCTTCTGGTCAGCGATGTCCCCGGAACCACCCGGGATGCCATCGATATCGTGTTCCGGAAGGGAGACACCGAATACATCCTGATGGACACGGCAGGTATCCGCCGCAAGGCCAAGGTCGACGAGAAGATCGAAAAACTCTCCATCATCAAGTCCCTCCAGAGTCTCGAGCGCTGCGACATTGCACTGGTCGTTCTGGATGCAGATGCCGGCGTGACGGATCAGGATGTTCACATCGCCGGATATGCGGCCGAAAGAGGCTGTGGGTGCATCTTTTTGTGGAACAAGTGGGACCTCGTAGATAAAAGCCTCCATACGGTCCGCAGCATGACGGACAAGCTGCGGGATGCGGCCAAATTCCTGCAGTTTGCACCTGTGCTGACCGTTTCCGCCAAAACAGGTCAGCGGGTCAGCGGGATCTTCCCCTTGGTGGACATGCTGTACCGTCAATACACGACACGGCTTGCGACCGCAGCGGTGAACCGGATGCTCGAGAAGGCGACGGCAAAACGAGAGCCCTCGCTCTATCGGGGCAGGCGACTCAAATTCTTCTACATGACACAGGTCGGCACCCGCCCTCCCAGCTTCGTCGCTTTCGTGAACTGTCCCGAAGGTATCCATTTCTCCTACGAGCGATTTCTCATCAACCAGATCCGCCAGGAATTCGGGCTCGATATGACACCGATCCGGTTGATGTTCCGGGAAAGATCGGGTAGAAGGAAAGAACGTGACAAAGCCGGATGAATCCATCCTGCAGCCCCTGGCCGAACGCATGCGGCCGGTCTCGCTTGTCGAATTCGTCGGGCAACGGCATCTTCTGGGAGACGGAGGGCTGATCGCCAAGGCGGTCGAGAAGGATCTGGTCTTTTCCATGATTTTCTGGGGGCCTCCCGGTGTGGGCAAAACCACCCTGGCCCGCATCATCGCCCGGGAGACCCATAGCCGCTTCATTCATTTTTCCGCCGTTCTGGCGGGCGTCAAAGACATCCGCGCCGTCATCGAGCAGGCCGAAGAACACCATCGGCAAGGACTGCGGACCATTCTTTTCGTGGATGAAATCCACCGGTTCAACAAGGCCCAGCAGGATGCCTTTCTGCCGCATGTGGAATTTGGAAAGATCGTCCTGATCGGTGCGACAACCGAAAATCCTTCCTTCGAGGTGATTCCGGCCCTGATGTCCCGGTGTACGCTTCTGGTGTTGTATCGGCTGACGGCATCCGATATCGAGGGGATTTTGCGAAGGGCCATCGGAGACGCCGAACGGGGAATCGGCAGTCAGGGGATTTCCTTTACGGATGGAGCGGTTTCGGCGCTTGCCGTCATGGCCGACGGAGACGCCCGTTTCGCCCTGAATCTTCTGGAAACGGTTGCAGCCGCTCTTCCGGAGGGGATCGGCACGCCGGAGCGTCCGGTGGATATCCCCGATCTGGAGCCGATCGTTCAAAAAAAGCTCCTGCATTACGACAAGTCCGGGGAAGAGCACTACAACCTCATCTCCGCCTTTCACAAGAGCCTGCGCGGCAGCGATCCGGATGCGGCGATCTATTGGTTGGAGCGGATGATGGCTTCCGGTGAGGATCCGTTGTACATCGCCAGGCGGATGGTGCGGTTTGCATCCGAGGATGTCGGGATCGCCGATCCCTTCGCCCTCGATGTGGCCTTGAACGCCATGGAGGCCTTCCGGTTTCTCGGGCATCCGGAAGGGGACCTCGCCCTCGTTCAGGCGGCCGTCTATCTGGCGACGGCCCCGAAAAGCAACAAACTCTACGAAGCCCACAACCGGGTGAAGGACACCGTGCGGGAAAGCGGGGCCCTGCCCGTGCCGCTTCATATCCGCAATCCGGTCACCAAACTCATGGCCGGCATCGGATACGGCAAGGACTACCGCTATGCACACGATTTCCCGGATGCCTGGGTTCCTCAGGAATATCTGCCGGAGCCGCTTGTCGGAAAACGATTCTATGTGCCTTCGAACCGTGGATACGAACGGCAGGTAAAGGAGCGGCTCGACAAGTGGATCGAGTTCAAAAAGACGCGGAAGAAGCAGGAAGATGATCGCTGAAATTCTCTCGACCGGCGATGAAATCCGAACGGGAACCCTGGTGGATACCAATTCGGCCTATATCGCCCAGGAATTGGAAGGGATGGGGGTGCGGGTCTTGCGGCATCTTACGGTCGGTGACGATCTCACTGAACTGGCGGCCGTTCTGCAGGAGATCGGCTCCCGTGCCGACATTGCCGTCGTAACCGGTGGGCTGGGTCCGACATCCGACGATTTGTCCGCAGAAGCCGCAGCCTCTGCCGCCGGTGTTCCCCTCGTGCTCGATCCGGAAGCCCTTCGCTGGATCGAGGGCTTTTTCGATCGTATCGGAAGGCCCATGGGAGACAACAACCGCAAACAGGCTCTGCTGCCCGAATCCGCCGTTCGGATCGATAATCCCATCGGCTCTGCGCCGGGATTTCACCTGCTCATCGGAAAATGCCGGTGTTTCTTTTTGCCGGGAGTTCCGCTGGAAATGAAGCGTATGCTTCGGGAAAGCGTCCTGCCGACGATCGACACCTTGCTCGGCTCGGGAGCGCGGCCGATCCGAATCGTGACCACCTTGTCGAGCTTTGGATACGGCGAATCGATGACTGCAGAAAAGCTCACCGGCTTTGATGCGGCCTTTCCGGACATCCGCTTGGGGTATCGGGCCAAATTTCCGGAGGTGCAGATCAAGTTGTATCTCGAAGGAACGGATCGTCTGAAGCTTGAAGCCCGAAGCCTGGAAGCCGCCGGATGGGTGAAGGAACGGTTGGGCGGGCGGGTGTTTTCCGACCGGGGGGAATCCATGCCGGAGGTGATCGGTCGGCTGCTGGTGGAGCGGGGAGCCACACTTGCCGTAGCCGAAAGCTGTACCGGTGGGTTGATTTCCCACTGGATCACGAATGTCGCCGGAAGCTCCCGATATTTTCTGTCTGCTGCAGTGACCTATGCGAATGAAGCCAAGAGCCGCCTGCTCGGCGTATCCCCGGAAATCCTTCTTCGACACGGCGCGGTCTCCGAGCCTGTCATTCGGGAAATGGCAGAAGGCGTGCGTCGGATGTCAGGCGCAAACTTCGGACTTGCCACCAGCGGGATCGCAGGTCCGGACGGCGGAACGCCCGAAAAGCCGGTCGGGCTGGTCTGGATCGGCGTTTCGACCCAGGAGAACGGAACCTCCGCCAGATCCTTCCAGTTTCGATATGCCAACCGTGAGGCGAACAAACAGATGTTCGCCATGACCGCCCTCGAAATGCTGCGTAGGACATTATGTCAGAACAGCTGAACGAACCCGTTCGCAACATCGTCCGGGTCTCCGAAGTCACCAAGACCTTCAAGCTCGGCAAGGTCGAGGTCCAGGCCCTAAAGGGGATCAATCTCGACATCGCCGCAGGCAACTACATTTCCATCATGGGGCCGTCGGGTTCGGGCAAGACCACCTTGTTCAACATGATCGGAGGGCTCGACAAGCCGACCACGGGCAGGGTCTTCATCGACGAGGTCGACATCGCACAGCTCGATGCCTACGAACTGGCCTGGCTGCGCTGCCGAAAGATCGGCTACATCTTTCAGACCTTCAACATCATTCAGGTGATGACGGCCATCGAAAACGTCACCCTGCCGATGATTTTTGCCGGCATGAACGAAGACGACGCCGTTCAGAAGGGAAGGATGCTGCTCGAGCTGGTCGGTCTTGGGGAGCGGTTCAATCACAAACCCTTCGAGCTTTCCGGGGGGCAGCAGCAGCGGGTGGCCATCGCCCGGGCGCTTGCCAACGATCCGGTGATCATTCTGGCGGACGAGCCTACCGGAAACCTCGATCTGTCCACAGGGGAGCAGATCATCACCCTGCTGAAAACCCTGAGTAAGGAGCGCGGTGTCACGGTGATCTCTGCGACCCACGACATCAAAATGCTCAATGTCTCGGACCAGGTCATTTGGATCCGGGACGGCTTGGTGGACCGCATCGAGAACCGGGACGATCTGAACATTATGGTCGGTCAGATCGATATGGTGCGGAAGGCTTGACCATGCGACAGCGCCGAAGATCCAGGACGTTGCTCTTGCTGTCGTTTCTTCTGGCTTGGATCACGGCCTTTTCCGGAAGCGCCGGGAACGCCGGGGATATCAGCGATTTTCAGGCCGATATCCTCTTTTTTTCAAGCCTGCAGGACCGAAGCACGGGAACCCCAGGATGCGAAAAGGCTTCGGCCTACATCCAAACCCGATTCGAGGCGGCCGGGCACAGGGAAATCGGGGTGCACCGGTATGCGCTTCCGGTCATGCTCCAGGAACAATGCCGGCTGTTCATTCCTGAAACCGCTCGATCCCACCCCCTTCATGCATTCAACGGAAACGTCATCACCCCGCAGGCCATCGGGCCGGAAGGTCTTACCGGGCCGCTGGTGTATGTCGGTCGGGGCGACCTTTCTCAGATGAATGGAAAACCCATCGACGGCGCCATCCTCTTGATGCACCTCGATTCCGGATCTGCGTGGATTCAAGCCGCCGATCTGGGTGCCAGGGCCGTCATCTATGTTTCCGACGGCGCAGGCGGGCGCTTCGTGTTCGAAGACAAGATCGAGCTGACCCCGTTTCATTTCCCCCGCTTCTGGGTGACGACTGCCGAGGCAAAATCCCTCTTCGGTGCCTATGAGGATGCGCCCGACGGGATCGTCCTGCCTGCCGTGACGTTGCACAACAGCGAATCCTGGAAACAGGTCACAGCGGAAAACGTCTACTGTCTCGTTCCGGGGACGGACGAGCGGCTTTCGGAGGAGCTTGTCGTCGTCGAGGCCTTTTATGACAGCACGGCCCATGTGGCGGGCCTTTCCCCTGGAGCAGACGAAGCCTGCGGCATCGCGACGCTTCTCGAACTGGCCAGGGTGTTGAAACGCACACCTCCTGCCCGATCGATCCTTCTGGTGGCCACCAGCGGTCACAGCCAGGGGCTTGCCGGGATGCGGGAATTCATCTGGAGTGTCCGAGCCTCCCCCAAGTCCCTGCGCATCGAAAAGAAGGCTGCCCGGGACATGGTTCGGGATACGAAAAAAACCGTCGCATCGATTCGGCGGATGCTGGAGTCGGAGGGAGATCTTGCGGCGCCGGACGATCCGGCTGAGGCGCTTTTGGTGCAGCAGGCCGTATCCGAAGAGATCAAGACCCGCGTCGATACGATTTCTCGGGAGTTGATGCGGCTTCGGCTGGAAGGGGGCGGATCGGAGGAAGCGATCCGTCGGCTTGCGGAAGAGCGCCTCAAATTGCGTCAGGTCGGCTGGCGGCAGGGCATTTCGGACATGGACGATGCCGAGCGGGCCGTGGTCCGCAGCCTCCTGCCCCAGGTGCTGCAACGCCAACGGGCCGTTCTCGCGGATGCAATGCTCCGCCAGCGCATCGTCGATTCGAGTCAAGATACCCGCTCTTTCGTGAACGCCCGTGAGGTGGCAGCCGTCCTATCGCTTCATCTCTCGAGCCATGGCAACGGATTCGGCCCCTTCAACCTGGGGTATCATTATCCCCTGAAACCTCAGATCAACCGGAACGCCGTTTATCATACGATCGACGAGCAGATGCGCTCCGATGTGGAGCGGCTCGGGTTGACGCTCTATCAAGATACCCTGAGGCCCGAGCGGCTTGTCTCCCGGCAGGGATATTTGCCGGATCGGCCGGCTTTGGGCGGGGAAGTGAGTGCTTTGGCCGGGTATCTGGGGCTGAGTCTTGTCACCGTTTCGGATGTCCGATATCGGTGGGGAACACCGGATGACATTCCTGGTTATGTCGATTGGGGATTTGCCCGACGGCAGGCCGATGAAGTCGTGCGTCTGCTGCTTTCCCTTTCGGAAGCCCGGAGCCTGCACGGGGAAGAGTTGCCGCAGAACGGGTTTGCATCGGTGCGGGGGCAGGCGAAGTTCATCCGGCACGGGGAGCTCTTCCCGGACCAGCCAGCTCCCGGAAGCGTCATCCTTGCCTTTCAGGGGCTTACCCGTATCCATGCCATGGTCGATGCCACAGGTGCATTTTCCCTGCATGGGGTGGCGGACAAGCGGCATGTGCTCGACAAGGTGATTCTCGAAGGGTATCGGTTCGATCCCGTGGACGGTCGGGTGTTGTGGGCCGTCGACAAGGAGAAGACCGGAAAGAATGCCTATCGGATCAAGATGGACCGGCTGAACATGCAGACCGATCTCGTCATGTTCGGCTGCCGCCAGACAACCTTGGTCAACCTCCTCGACCCGCGCAATTTCCACTACATGACGCGGATTCAACTTCTGGATGCCCGAAGGGAGGCTTCGCCGCTCAAATACTGGTTCAGCCGGATCGACACCCGATCCTCCGTTCTGACCTCGGTGTTTCTCGAACCGGGGACCCGGCTGAAGGTGTTGCTCTCGGATTCCATCATCCGAAAGAAATGCATCCTGACCCATGCCGATGCCGACCATCCCGAAGGCGTCGGATATCGGATCGACGACTGGCCGACCATTTCCCGGACGGCCTTTCGGACTGCGGAAGACATGTGGGCGCTGTTGGAACCGCGGATCGACAACCTGAGATTTCACGGCATTGTCAGCGATCAGATCGATCGGATGCGGGTGGAGGGCAAACGGGCGCTTGCAGAGGCAAACGGTGCCCTTCAGGCGAGGATGTATGACCGCTTTCTGGCAGAGGCTACAGCCGCCTGGTCGCTTGCGGCCCGCGTGTACGACGATGTCGAAAAAACCCAGAAGGACGTGCTCTTCGGGGTGCTTTTCTACATCGCGCTTTTCGTGCCCTTCGCCTTCTGCCTGGAACGGCTGGTGCTGGGACTGGTGAACATCTACTACCGGATTCTGGCCTTTCTCGCGATCCTGGTCGTTCTGATCGGCGTGGTCTATTGGGTTCATCCGGCATTCCGGTTGGCCTACAGCCCGGTCGTTGTGATTCTCGCCTTTTTCATCATCGGCATGTCGGCCATGGTGACCGTGATTCTCTTCGTGCGGTTTGAAGCGGAAATGACCCGATTTCAGAAAAAGGCATCATCCCATCTGAGCGCCGATCTCAGCCGCTGGAAGGCCTTCGCCGCCGCCTTTCTGCTGGGCGTAAGCAATCTGAGAAGACGGCCCATCCGCACCGCCCTGACCTGCATCACCCTCGTCATCCTGACCTTCACCATCATGAGTTTCACCACCGCCAAATCGGTCCGGCTCTACCATCGGGTACGGGTGGCGGATTCCGCCCCCTATTTGGGGATGATGGCCAAGGTCCCCGGATGGCAGGACCTGCCCCATATCAGTCTTGCGGTGCTGGAGGCAGCCTTCGGTGGAAGCGATCGGATCGTTTCCCCCCGAATCTGGCTGGAAGGGCAGGACCGTACCCGCGGCCTCCGGATTCCGGTGGCCAGCAGGGACCGTGTCTTCGAAGCCCAGGCGGCCATCGGCCTTTCGGAGCAAGCCCTGCCTCCCGAGCGGCTGTCGGAAGTGCTCGTCGGCGGCAGGTGGCTCGATGCCGGGGACCGGCAGGCCGTTTTGATTTCCGAGCGCATGGCCCGGGAACTGGGAATCACGCCCGGCCGGCCCCAGGGAAGCAGTGTCGTGATCTGGGGGATGGTCTTCGATGTCAAGGGGGTGTTTTCCGATTCCGCCTTCGAGCGGTGGACCGATCTGGACGGGGAGCCTTGGACGCCGGTGATTTTTCCGAGGGAACAGCCGGAAGAACTGAGTGAAGCCGAAATGGAGGCGCTGGAATCGGGGGAGGCAGTCCAAAGCTTCCAAAGCCGCTATACCCACCTTCCGGCTTCCTTGACGGTCATTTTCCCCTACCGAACCCTGATGGCTGCCGGCGGCAAACTCAAGGCCGTGTCCGTACAGGCGAGGGCTTCGGCCATCGATGATTCCGTGATGCGGGACTTGAGCGATCGGTTCGGTCTGCTGCTCTTAAGCGGAGGCGCGGATGGGGTCCACCTCTATCATGCGGCCGATGCCCTGAACTACAGCGGGGTGCCCAACATCCTGATTCCCATGATCATATCGGTGTGCATCGTCCTGAACACGATGATCAGCAGCGTGTACGAGCGAAAGCGGGAAATCGCCGTGTACACTTCGGTGGGGCTCGCACCCACCCATGTCGGATTTCTCTTCATCGCCGAAGCCATGGCCTTTGCGGTGTTGAGCGGTGTGGTCGGCTACCTGATTGCACAGACCAGCGCAGGCGTCCTGTCGAAGACGAGCCTCTGGGCGGGCATCACCGTCAACTATTCCTCGTTGGCCGGCGTGGCTGCGATGATGCTCGTCATGGTGGTCGTGGTGGTTTCGGCGCTCTATCCGGCTCGGGTCGCCTCCCAGATCGCCATCCCGGACGTGAACCGTTCCTGGAGCCTTCCGCCTGCTGTGGGCAACCGGCTCGAGGTAGATCTGCCCTTTCTGATGAAATACGAGGAGCACCGGAGCATCGTCGGGTTCATCGCATCCTATTTCGACGCCTACCGGGATGTATCCCATGGGATGTTTTCCACCGGGGAGATGGGGTTTTCAGCCGTTTGTGCCACACCGGCCAGTATGGTCCACCGGTCTCACCGGTGCATCGGAGAGCAGTGCTGTACCTCGCCCTGCATCGTGCTCAACACCCACGTGTGGCTTGCGCCCTTCGACTTCGGGATCATGCAGGATGTGGAAATCCGCTTCTGTCATGCACCGGAAGACCCGGGATATCTGCAGATCCACATCAACATGATCCGCAAATCCGGGGAGGTGAATGCCTGGCTTCGGATCAACCATGCCTTTCTGCACGGGCTGCGCAAACAGCTTCTGGTGTGGCGCTCGCTCGGCAGCGAAGATCATCGAAGGTATGAACAATTGCTCGAAAGCCGGTGGCTGCAAGGCACTGTTCCTGGATGAAAGGATGGCAGCGGATCCTAAATTGACTTTTTCGGTGGGGCATGATAAAAGCCGCAGCCATTGCGGAAACGATCGAAACAAGGGGTTTTCTTTCACCATTAACGTCAAAGGCTGCCATGTACCGGTTTCCGACAAACGATCCGCCGCGGCAGACGGCATTTCCCATCGATCCTGCCGGGTATGCCTTCATCGGCGCCGGTGCATTCATCACGGCGGTGTTTGCCCTTCTTTCTGCAGCCACACCGACCGTGGTCTTCATGATCCTGACCCTGTTCGTCTGTTTTTTCTTTCGGGATCCCGATCGGCTCGTTCCTTTGGATGAAACGGCCGTCGTCTCGCCGGCTGACGGCAAGGTGATCGGCATTGCCCCGACGTCCGAAAGCCCTTTCGGTCCGGGAAACTGGATCCGGATCAGCGTGTTCATGTCCATTTTCAATGTGCATGTCAACCGAGTGCCTTACGGGGGCCGGATCGATTCCATCGACTATTTTCCCGGAAAATTCGTTTCGGCAAACCTTGACAAGGCGTCTTCGGACAATGAACGAAACGCCATCCTGTTGACCACCCCATCCGGGGTTCGCATCGGGTGGGTGCAGATTGCGGGGCTCATCGCCAGAAGGATTATCTGCCGAATTCAGGAAGGCGATTCCGTCGAAAAAGGGCAGCGCTTCGGGGTCATCTGTTTCGGATCCCGGCTCGACACTTATCTGCCTGCAACCGTCATGGTGGCCGTTGCGGTCGGAGATCGCGTGCATGCCGGAACGACGGTGATCGCTCGGATGCCTTGAGGTCGGAGACGTCGGAATTCAGCAGTCTTGGGTTATAAGCTGTTTTTTTAGGGTGAGTGACAAGGATTCCCTCTTCCTGGAAACAAGAAGAGGGAGTTTTCATCTTTGCAGAGGGCCGGCCGCCTTCTGATGTTGTGGCAAATGTTCGACTCTAACCCCATTCCTTCCTGAAGCGACCAGGAAGCAAACCCACAGAAAGACCTTTCGATTCATGCAAGAACGATCCTACACCATCGCTGTCGTCCCTGGGGACGGCACAGGCCCCGAGGTGATCCGAGAAGGCATCAAGGTCCTGGAAGCTGCAGCCCGGAAAGAAAACTTTTCTCTGAAATTTCAGCACTATCCCCTCGGAGGGGATCACTATCGAAAAACGGGGGAGCTGCTTTCCGAAAACACCCTCCAGGAACTTCGTCAGGCGGATGCCATCTACTTAGGCGCCATCGGCCATCCGGATGTGACCCCCGGAATTCTGGAGAAGGGCATCCTGCTGACGATGCGTTTCGCCCTCGACCAGTACATCAATTTAAGACCCATCAAGCTCTACGAGGGAGTCGAAACTCCCATTCGAAACAAAGGGCCTGAAGATATCGATTTCGTGATCGTTCGGGAGAATACGGAAGGTCTGTATGCCGGAGCCGGGGGGTGTCTGAAGAAAGGGACGCCCGACGAGGTGGCTGTCCAGGAATCGATCAACACCCGAAAAGGGGTGGAGCGTTGCATTCGATTCGCCTTCGAGCATTGCAGAAAACGCAACAAGGCAAAGAAACTCACCCTCTGCGGCAAGACGAATGTCCTGACCTATGCCTTCGATCTCTGGAAACGAACCTTCGATGAAGTCGCACAGGAATATCCGGATATCACGACGGACTATGCCCATGTCGATGCCATCTGCATGTGGATGGTCAAGAATCCGGAGTGGTTCGACGTCATCGTGACGGACAACATGTTCGGCGACATCATTTCCGATCTGGCTGCGATGATTCAGGGGGGCATGGGGATTGCCGCGGGAGGAAACCTGAATCCGGAAGGGGTGTCCATGTTCGAACCCATTGGGGGTTCGGCGCCGAAATATACCGGCATGGGGGTCATCAATCCGATTGCAGCCATCATGGCCGGGCAATTGATGCTGACGACCCTCGGGGAGAGCCGGGCGGCACAGGCCATCGAAAATGCCGTTGCAAAAGTGCTCAAACATGATCTAAAAAGTGTATCAGCAGGAAAAATGGGGTATTCGACGAGCGAAGTCGGCGATTTGATCGTTTCTTCTCTCGAAGCGTTGTGATACAATACCTTCTCATCGTTGGGAGGCTCACCCCAAGCGATGAAAAGACCGGCGTTTTTCGAACATCCACCAGGCCTCGGCGGGAACGACAGCCGTCGTTTTGCGCCTGAAAACGGCTTCTTTGAAAGACCTTTTTTTCAAAAGGCTTTTTGAGAAGCCGTTGATTTTTCCCGAGCCGTGAAGTCCGCCCCTGCAAGGGACAGCCGAACCAATCATAAACGCAACAACCTCTATCGAACGTTCAAGGAGAACGCGTATGGCCGAAAAATCCTTTCATGTGGCCGTTGCGGGTGCAACAGGAGCCGTCGGCAACCAAATGATCGCCTGTCTGGAAGAACGCAATTTCCCCGTCAAATCCATCAAACTGCTGGCTTCGGCGCGTTCGGTCGGAAAAACCTTGAAGTTCCGCGGGGAATCGATCCCTGTGGAAGAGCTGAAGGAAACCTCTTTTACCGGTGTCGATATCGCGCTGTTCAGCGCCGGAGGCGGCACCAGCCTCAAATTCGCTCCTGCGGCGGCAGAAAGCGGATGTGTGGTGATCGACAATTCGAGTGCCTGGCGGATGGATCCCCATATTCCTCTGGTGGTTCCGGAGGTCAATGCCCATGCCATCGCTCAATACAAAACCAAAGGCATCATCGCCAATCCCAACTGCTCGACGATTCAGATGGTCGTTGTCTTGCATCCGATTCACCGCAGATACCGCATCAAACGGATCGTCGTTTCCACCTACCAGGCGGTTTCCGGGACGGGGCAGAAGGCCATCGAGGAGCTTCTCGAGCAGACGAAGGCCTTTCTGGAGGGCAAACCGATCGAAAAACGGGTCTATCCCCATCGGATCGCGTTCAATTGTCTGCCGCATATCGATCAGTTTTTGGAAAACGGTTACACCAAAGAAGAAATGAAGATGGTGAACGAAACCCGGAAGATCATGGAAGACGATGCCATTGCCGTGACCGCCACGACCATCCGGGTGCCGGTTCTCTATGGGCATTCCGAATCGATCAACATCGAAACGGAGCATCCGGTTTCCCCGGCTGAAATCCGGGAATTGCTTCAGGATGCACCCGGCGTCAAGGTCGTCGATGACCCGGCGGCAAACCGTTACCCAATGGCCATCGAGGCTGCAGGGCAGGACCTGACGTTCGTCGGCAGGATCCGAAAGGACGAGAGCATCGCCAACGGCATCAACATGTGGGTGGTTGCAGACAACATCCGCAAGGGCGCAGCCACAAACGCCGTTCAGATCGCTGAAATTCTGGGTCAGCGCTATCTGTGAATCGGAGGCGATGGCTGCCTGCGGATCATACGAAAACGAGAAGCAAGGTCGTAACGAGACGTTCCTCCCGGCAGCAGCGGGAGGTCAGAATAGAGAAGAATTTGTATTGAGGAGTGATTGCTTTGGAACGAATACCCATGACACGCGAAGGATATGACGCGCTGCTCAACGAGCTCGAAACCCTGAAACGGGTGGATCGACCGAAAATTATCAAGGCCATCGAGGAGGCTCGGTCTCACGGCGATTTATCGGAAAACGCCGAATATGAAGCCGCCAAGGAAAGGCAGGGATTCATCGAGGGACGCATCAGTGAGCTGGAATACAAATTGAATCATGCAGACATCATCGACCCTTCCAAAATGCCCAAAGACCGTGCGGTATTTGGATCCAGGGTTGTTCTTGAAAATACGGATACGGGCGAGACCGTCGAATACCAGCTGGTCGGGCCGGAAGAATCGAATATCGAACAGGGGCGCATTTCCATCACCTCCCCCCTCGGCAAGGCGCTCATCGGCAAGAAGCCTTCCGACGAGCTGGTGCTGACCGCACCGGGTGGAAAACGCTGTTATGAACTGATCGAAATTCTCTGATCCGACCGGTCCGGCGCTGACCAGGAAAACGATGTAGGGGCGAATCATGATTCGCCCCTACAGGTCACCCGTCACTCGTCACACCAATCGCCCATCGCCCGGTTTACAAGGAGGCATCCCTTGGCAAGAGTTACGATCGAAGATTGTTTGAAGCGCGTTCCCAACCGATTTCTTCTGGCCAACATGGTGGCCAAAAGGGTACGGCAGATTCGGGACGGGGCCGATTTTCTGCTTCCGGATCACGACAACGAAGACATCGTCATGGCGCTGCGGGAAATCGCAGCAGGAAAGGTTCGGCTGCCTTCCGACAACCGGATGGACGAAGCGGAAGATTCCGAATACAGTGCGCTTCCCGGCCTGGTATAAGAAGCTCAACCGCAGTGTCGGAAGGGCGATCGGCGCCTACCAGATGATTGCCGACGGCGATCGCATCGCAGTCGGCATTTCCGGGGGGAAAGACAGCCTGGCGCTTCTCTCTATCCTTCATCGTCGCTTGGCAACCATTCCCGTTCGCTATGATCTTTATCCGGTTTATATCGATCCGGGATTTGAACCCAGTCCGGCGCCGGTCATCGAGGATTTCTGCAGCCAGTTGGGACTGAGGCTTCATGTCGTATCCACCCGGAACGGGATTGTGGCCCACAGCGCCGAAAACCGGGAAAACCCCTGTTTCCTCTGCGCGAGGCTTCGCCGAAAGACGCTCTTCGAGAAGACCGTCGCGCTGGGGTGCAACAAATTGGCGCTTGGTCATCACAAGGACGACTTGATCGAGACCTTTTTCATCAATGTTCTGTATTCCGGGCAGGTGTGTACGATTCTTCCCGTCCAATCCTTTTTCGGCGGGGCCTTCACGATGATTCGGCCGCTGGCCTATTCGGATGAAGCCGACATTCGCTCCTATGCAGACAAAGCGGGGCTTCCGGTCGTCGCCAACCCCTGCCCGTCGGCATCCTCCAGCAGACGTTCGGAAATCAAGGCCTTGTTGAACGAGTTCTATCGAAGCAATCGGAAGGTCCGCGGCAATCTCTTTCGAGCCCTGCACCATGTGAACACCGACTTCATGCTGAATGCGGATCATCTCAGAAGGTACGGCGCCATTCAACGAGGCCTTGCCGGATCCATCGATTCCGGGCAAGATCCTTCAACCATGGAAATCCATCGATGAAAACCGACTGCCCTGCCATCTCTTCCGACCGTGATCCGCAGTTTCTTCCGAGCGCCACGTTCATGAAAGACGTCCAAAGCCAGCAGGACGACCGCAACATTCCGATCGACAAGGTCGGCGTCAAGAACCTTCGATACCCCATCACCGTTCTCGACCGAAAGAACAGCCGGCAGCACACGGTGGCCACGATCAACATGTATGTCGATCTTCCCCACAGCACCAAGGGGACCCACATGAGCCGGTTCGTGGAACTGCTCCATCTGTTTCGACCGGAAATTTCCCTGAAGGGCATCGCCAACGTGCTATCCGAAATGAAGGCGCACCTGAACGCCGCCTCCGCCCATGTCGAGGTCACGTTTCCCTATTTCATCGAAAAACATGCGCCTGTCAGCGGGGCGCCCGGCTTGATGGATTATACCTGCAGAATTCTGGGATCGAGCGATGCATCCGACAAGATCGACATCGTCTCGGAAGTCATCGTTCCGATTTCTTCGGTGTGCCCCTGTTCGAAGGAAATCAGTGAGATGGGGGCGCACAACCAGCGCGGTGAAGTGCGGCTGAGCACCCGGTTCAAGAAATTCATCTGGCTCGAAGACATGATCCGCCTGGTGGAATCCTGTTCTTCTTGTGAAGTCTATTCGATTCTGAAACGGGTGGACGAAAAATTCGTCACGGAAAAGGGTTTCGAAAATCCCAAGTTCGTGGAAGACGTCGTTCGAGACATTGCGCTGCGGCTGGATCAGGATCCCAACATCACCTGGTTTTCGGTTTCAGCGGAGAATTTCGAGTCGATCCACAACCACAGCGCTTACGCCTACATCGTCCGGAAAAAGACATGACCTGAAGAGGCCTGCAGTCTGCCGGAAGGCGCGACCGTTCGTACCTGCCGTCATTCGGGCCGGATCAGCTTCAATATCGATTCGGTACTCTTTCCAGGGGTGTTTAAGAGAACCACAAACCGCCACAAACCGCCATCGGCGTCTTCCAGAAACCCCGTCCGGTTTCGGATGCCGTTCATCGTCCCTGTTTTGAACCATTCTCCTTCCCGATGCCGCATCAAGTGCCTGAAGGGCTGAAACCGCACCAGAATGGCATCCATATCGGTTGCGCAGATGCGGTTGCTGCGGCTGATGCCCGAGCCTTCCACAACGACGATCTTCGCACCGGGAAGGGTCGTCCGAAGATATTCCTCCACCACCCTTCTTCCTTTTTCCAGGGATGCAGGAGCGCCGAAGGCTTCGGCCCCCATCGTCAAAAAGATCTGGTTGGCGATGAAATTGCTGGAGAACTCGAGAAGCCTTGCGGCCATCTCTTCCAAGGTCCATCGCGAGCGGTAGCTCAGCAGCAGCTTGTCTCGCGTTCGATCCACAGGAGCCCGAAGGATGTTTCCGCTGAAATGGATCCCTGCCTTCCGACAAACGGCTCGCAGGGCTTCACCGGCATACTGCAAGGCCTCTCTGCTGTCGTGAGCAACCGTGATCCTTCCGGATGAGATCCGACAGGTGCGGATCTTCTGAAGGGCGAAGGGGACCAACGGAAGATCGGGGTCCTGGCTGACCGGTGCTCCCTTGGCCGTGCGTTGAAACGCCACGGTGTTGAAGTTGACGCTGAGGGCGGCTACAGGCGCATTGTAGGGCTCGGTGTTGGGTTCGATCCCATCGATGACGATGTCATCTGCGAAAAAGGAACCGTCCACGACGAGATGACGGAAGTGTCTTCGGATGCGGGCGATTTCTACGGCCATCTCCCGGATCGCTTCGGAAGTCAGGAAGGGGTCTCCGTATCCCTTGACGATCACATCCCCGGCTGGATTCAGGTACCATTCGGTTCGAAATCGGTAATCGGGTCCCAGCGCGTGAAATGCGGCCAAGACGGTCAACAGTTTGATGACCGAGGCTGGGACGAGCGGCCGGTCCGCATGGATCGAGACGACGGGTTCGTTTTGCGGATTGACGAGAAGCAGGGCGTCTGCTTCACCGATGAGGGGCTTCAGGGATTCGGTGTCGAGGGCCTCTGCGCGGACTCCTAAAAGAAGGACCGACAGGATCGCGAGAACTGCGGCGGTTGAACGGAACGGATTCATGATTTGGCGGAAAACCGGCTGTCGAGGATCAGGGTGACCGGCCCGTCGTTGATCAGACCGACATCCATCATGGCGCCGAAGCGGCCGGTTTCCACCTGCAGCCCGGTGGTTCGGATCCTGTCGATGAACCGCTCGTATAGGGGGACTGCGACATCGGGTTTTGCCGCATCGATGAAGGATGGTCTTCTGCCTTTGCGGCAATCGCCCAGCAGGGTGAACTGGGAGACGACCATGACGGCGCCTCCGATTTCCTGAACCGAGCGGTTCATTTTTCCGGCATCATCTTCGAAGATGCGCAGACGGATCGTTTTTTCGGCCAGGTAATCGACGTCTGCAGGCGTATCTCCTTGACCGACGCCGAGCAGGACAAGCAATCCGGCACCGATTTCGGCCGTTTTCTTTCCATCGATAGTGACCGTGCAGGTTTTGACGCGTTGAAGAACGGCGATCATCGTTGCATTGCTCCCTACGACTTGATAGATTTCAAAAAACCGTTCATTGGTTCAACGATATCATTGAGAACTCCATCGATGCAACCCATAGATATCCTCATCGAACATGCGACCATCCTCACGATGGACGAACACCTGACGATCATTGAAGACGGTTCGATCGGCATTCGGGGCGACCGGATCGCATCCATCGGCCCGACATCCCCTCCGGAACAGCACACCTCGGCGGCGAAGGTGATCGATGCGCACGGCGGCATCGTGATGCCCGGGCTGATCAACGGCCACACCCATGCCGCCATGACCCTGTTTCGTGGACTTGCCGACGATCTGCCCCTCATGGACTGGCTGAACCGGTACATTTTCCCCGTGGAAGCGAACATGGACCCCGAGTTCGTCTATGCAGGCACCCT
>Ga0101944_10002807_pt1 | contig 26592 bp, 8 predicted proteins | sample DewCreD2012metaG_FD_75245 | JGI IMG/M metagenome (GOLD analysis project Ga0101944, IMG submission 75245) | Hot spring sediment bacterial and archeal communities from British Columbia, Canada, to study Microbial Dark Matter (Phase II) - Dewar... ... | reverse complement strand
GGTGTTCAAAACCAAGGTATTGGTCCCTTCTTTTACCACGCCGCCGGCGCCGGTCAACTTGCCGGCGCCACTGAAGTTATAGTTGTTTAGCGAACCGGTCACCGTGATGCCGCCGGGGGATAATGGAACGGTCAGGTTGATCATGGTATTTATACCCGAATCGTCGAAGCGCACCGGGTATCCCAAACCGTTGACCTCGCGGTAAACTTCCACAAAACCGGAGACCGGATTCGTCCAATTGAATGACATATTGATGTCCCAGTCAGTGGTCGCGCCCATCCAGATCAGCGGATTGACTTGGGTGACCAACAGGTCGAAAGAGGAGTTAGCGGCGTTCTCGATGAATTCCCCGCTTACGCCGGGAGGCAGGTTGATTTCATCAATCCAGCCGCCGTTTTCGATGTAGTTTTCATATTGGATGAGCGGAATCTGCTGGCCGGCTTTTAGGCCCAGCAGGTTTAGGTTTATGATGACCGCTGAGTTGAGCATGAGGTTGGTCGCGTAAATAAGCGGCGTGGAGGAGGCGTCGCCACTCAGGGTCAACTCGGGTTTAATAAACCCGTCACCAGAACCAAGACTCAATCCGGCGACTCGCAGTGTGCCCTTGGCCGCGGAAGTTTCGACGTTCAATTTTGCGCCATCCGCCAAAGTGATACTTCCGCCACCCAAGTGGGGCCCGAATAGATTGAGCGTCCCTCCATTCACCAAAGTCGGTCCGGCATAGGTGTTGGTCCCGCGGAGCGTCAATGCGCCGTCACCGGCTTTCGTTAATCCCCCGCCAGTGGACACCTCGTCCGCCAGCAAACCTTGCGTTATCGTTATGTCCCTGCCGCCGTCCACGTTGAAGGCGGCGCCGCCCGCCTTGATTTTGGCGCTGGTCAATCCCCCCATGTAGGCCGCGCTGGGGGCCGCCGGTCTCAACGTCCCACCGTCAAAGGTGATCGTCGCCGTGGTGCCCGTCCCGCGCGCGGTGGGAAAGGCGGGGAGGGTCACATCGGCGCTGCCGCTAATGTTGATGGCGGAGACGCTATTATTGCCGCCGGAGAGCGCGGTGAAGCCGGCGGCTGAAAACGTGCCACCGGAAAGATTCAATTGGGCGGTCGCATTGGATTGGGCCGTGGCATTGGCGCCGCCCATGCGAAGTTCGCCAACAATGGCCGTGCCGCCGGTTTGATTGAATATTCCGGTTGAGCCAGCGGCGGCAGTGGAGCCTTCCGAGCGGGCGATTTGCAGGACGGAGGTACCGCCCATCGTCAGCATCCCGGCGCCGCCAAGGTTAAAAGTGCCGGAACAGTTGGCATTAACCCCGAGAATGACTCCGCGGTTTGCCACAGAAACCGTCGTTATCATGCCCCCGCTCAAGTTGTAAATGCCGGGCATATTGGCGGTGATGCCCACAGTCAATTGATTTCCACTGGTAAAGGAAACTTGTCCGTTGGTGTGATTGACCGTGCCTGGCCCATTGACACCAACCCGGACCTGCGTTCCCCCCATTGGCAAGTCGCCGCCAATATTGAGGACGGCGAGCGGAGCATTGGTGCCGCCCAAGTCCAAGCCCGGCGTGGTGATGGGGGCGACGGTGCGGTTGCCAGTCAGGCTCATGGTGCCGGCGCTGATGATCGTTGCGCCGCTGTAAGCCACAGCACCCGAAAGAATTACCGTTCCGTCGCCTTGTTTGGTAACGGGAAATGCTCCTGAAACCAGCCCCCCCAAGGTCAAGGTCCGGCCTGTGGCCACGTTCCAAAGGTGAGCGGCGCTTAGGGCAAGATCGCAATTCAAAGTCAGGTCGGCTGTGGCCGCGCTCAGGTCTATGTCGGTGCCGGCCGCGCCCAAAGTCAGGGTATTGCCCGCATTGATCGTAACCAGCCCGGCGGGATTGGCAATTTGCATTCCCCGCCAAGTGGTGTCTGCGCCCAAAACGGTGGTATTAGGGCCGGTCACCGTGGCATCCCACCGCGCCATGTCTTCCGGGCCCGGCACCACACTCCCCACCCAACTGGTGGACAGATTAAGATCGTCCGCATTGTCCGCCTTGACAATGGGGGGTACGACATTGATTACCAAATAAAGCGTGGTGGCCGAATTGCTCAGACTGGCGCCGGCGCCATCGGGCAAAGTCACCGCCGCCGCCGCGGTTGGGATGGTCCCGCTTACTGAGCCCCAGGTCATCAGCGGGTAAACGCCCACCGCAAGGCTGGACCCCACGATCATCACGACCGGGGTGGCATTGAAGTTGGCGGCGCCGCTGACCACCAGCGGCGCGATGGTGGGGCTGGGCGCGACGGCGCCAAAATTAAACTCCAAAACCCCGTCGGCGTTGAAGGTCATGCCAGCATTGGTCCATCCTTTGGTGTTATCCGTAATGGAGATACTGTTGGTCGCCGCAGTCGCATTGAGAATTACCGTCGAATTGGGACTGGCACCGCCAACCACTCCGACCAGTTTGCCTGCGTTGATGGTCGTTTCACCGCTGTAAATGTTGATGCCGGAGAGTGTCTGGCTGCCAGCCCCAGTCTTGGTCAGGCGCATGCCCGATGCGCCATCGGTAATGATGCCGGAGTAGCTGGGCGCGACACCGCCGCCGGGGTTGAGAGTCAGTTCGGCCACGGTGTCGTAACCGCCAGCGGAAGTTGTGAACACCGAGGCCAAATCTTTGTTGCCGCTGAGTCCCCCCAAAGTCAGGCTGCTCACCGTGACTCTCAGACCCGCGGACGCGCTGCCGGCAACGCTGTTGGCGGTGTCAAGAACGCTGTTTTGCAGTGCCAGGCTGTGGCCCAAAACCAAAGTTCCACCATTGATAATGGCGTTGCCGCTAATAGTATTGTTGGTGTTAAGGATGAGGGTGCCAGGGCCAGCCTTGGTGAGGCCGCCCGTGCCGCCGACCCGGGGATTGATGGTTAAAGTCCGGCCACTCTGGGTGATGTTGATGACTGGGGACGCATTGCTGTTATTGAGGGTCAGAGTGTAATCATTGGCATGCTTGGACAGAGTAAAGTCGTTGGCGTTCGCCGGATCGGTGTAAGTAATGTTGCCGATCGTGCGCGCCGTGTTAACGATGCAATTATAGCCATTGTTGAACGAGTTGCCAAAAGTGGCAGTGTAGCCGGCGCCGTCGGCAGGAGAGTTGTTGGCCCAATTGGCCAACCCGCCCCAAATGGCCTGCCCGTAGGCCTGGCTGCCGTTGCCGACCCAGGTGCTGCTGGCGGCGCGGGCCATGCCCTCCGCCACGAGAAGTAGCAGAATCACAAGTCTGGCTGCGACCTTTCCCAATTTGCGCTTGTTCCTGGCCGCCTTCGGCGTCATGACGACTCCCACTCCGCCGGCTTTAACCTGGTTTTTTTTCACGGTGGCAGGATGGTGTTTGCTTTTCATAATCGCGTTTTATTTAATGGTTGCACCGCTCGTAAAATTTGCGAGCTAACTCGTTATTTCCAATCGCCGGAAAAGGGACATAGGCGTGGGGCGGGGTCATTTTCTTAAGGGGCTTTTTCCTGGCGGGTCACGATCGGGACATAACCCACTTCCATCCCTTTAGGCGGGGTGACAAACAGGCCGGGATCGAAGCTGGCCAGCTTGCCTCGGCTGGGCGGCGGCATATAATCGCGGTCTATTGGCCAGTTGGCGTGGAGTTTCTCCACAAACGCCTGTAATTTCGCCTTTTTCTCCGCGCTCCAAGCGTATTGCTGGAAGGAGGGCTGGTCCACAAACCGATACCAATAATAAGTCACCAATGAGCCGTCCACGAGCCGGGCGGTGAACGGACCGCTTTTGGGGCCGGGCTGCGCCCAAGCGCCGGTGGTCGGGGAGGTGTAGGGAACGCCCGGTTTGGCCAGTTTGAATTGCTGGCTGTGGAGTCCGGTTTCCGCCGGCACTTCCTCAGGGGCCACCACGACGCGCTCGTCACCAACATGTTTGCAGTATTGGGGAAACAAACCTTTCGGGCTGGGCGCGTTGGGCAGCCATTGCAAGCCCCAAACATTACCTTCAAAAATCTTGTTCTCAAAGACACGCTCCACGCCGACGATTTTTTTGCCGGCCTGGTCGTAGCGGGTTGGGCGGGAGGTCAGCTTTGGCTTCCAAGCGCCTTTTTCATCAAAGCGTCCGGAACAAGCGGGGCCGCCGTCCCGCCAGGCTCTGAAGGCATCCTGGAGCGCCGCTTTGGAATAGTAGGTCACATCCTGCACCAGGTAAGCGCGGCCCTCGGCATCCACAGGGAACTGCAACTTTGGCAATTTCGAATAGACAACTCCTTGCGCGTCCTTGCCGTCGAAACGGGGCACGGTGTTGATCTCCATCGCGCCGCCGCCCATGTTGCCCGGGCGCGCGTCCAGCCCCCTGCCGTAGATGAAAGGGTAGTTAAAAATTTTGCCGATCTTGCTCCAAGTTTCCGGGATGTAATAGGCCATGGGGCCTTTGAAGTTGGCGGCGCTTAAAAAGCAGGTCCAACTCTGATCGCCCGTGGGCGGATCGCCGGTGGTGGGATCGGTAAACGGCAGGGCCATCCAAGTGTAGCCAAGGAACTCGCCGTTGGGATTTCCCTGGAATGGCAGCGCGTCCGGCGGAATCAACAGCCGATTGCTAAGCTGGGCAATGCCCAGGCGATTGTCCGGCAAGGCTTCGTTGCTGTAAAAGAACGACCAGCCTGGCGACCCAATTTCATAGTCATAACATTGCGGGGTGGCGTTGAGACTGAACTTGGGCGGGCCGTAGCGAAAATGGTTCCCCGCCCAATAGCCAAGTCCGCCCTCCAAGGTTTGAAAGACGCTGCTCCAAGTCGGGCCGCGCGCTTTCCAAGTCCGGGCAAGGGTGCCTTCAGGCGCCAGCGGTTTGTCCTTGTTGTCGGAGTTATCTGGCGTGACCCAGGAACTAGGCAGGCCAATCTGAAAATCGGCCAGCGGCTGGTCAATCAGCGGCCAGACCGCCGCGTAGAAGCCCATGCCGACATTGTAGCCGGCATCGGCAGGCGGGCGATCATGGCTAAAGCCGATATACCCGTGCAGGCCCTGGCCGTGCGGGGTGATGTTTGCCGGCGTGGTGGCCGCTTGCGCGGCGAATGCCAATCCGGCTAAGCCGATCGCAACGGCAGGGATTGTCGAAAAAGAGTTTTTCATTATTTATAGTGGCGGTTAAACAATTTCTTCCTTCACCGGGTCCCAGCGGACGAGGCGCTTTTGCTGCTGGGAAACCAGCGACATCAAACTGGTCGCCGCTTCAATGAAAGCCTCATCGGTGGAGCATTTGGGGGTGCCACGGGTTTGGATGCAATTGACCCAGTCCACCATGTGGTTGGGCTGCTGGGGTGTTTTACCCCGCTCATAGCCCTTGGGCAGAGCCGCTTGCCGGGCGTGCCGCGCGGGCACAATTTCGAAGGTGCTCACATCGTGCGCAATGGCGTCGAAACGGAGGGTCGCATCGCGGCCCATGATTTCCACAGGCTGGCTGCCGGTGGCGTTCATGCTGCCGGTGAAGGTGACGGTGCGACCGAGCTTCTCGAACTGGTAGATGGCGGCCCAAGTGTCGGGAACCTCGCGGTCGTCCTTAAGCAGCGCATTCAATCCCGCGCAATAGCAATTGTCGGGTATGCCGTGGCCCAGGAGGTATTGCACAAAATCCATCTCGTGGGACAGTAGATCCCCGGCGTAACCAGTGCCGTAGGCATAATAGCAGCGCCAATGCCAAAAATGGCGCTCATTCCAAGGAATCCGGGGCGCTGGGCCGAGCCACCGCTCCCAGTCCACCTGCTTGACGACCTCCGCGGGATCGGGGCGCTCCCATTGCGCGTAGTAGCCATACCACCGCCAGTTGGGATGGGCGGGTTCAGAGGCTTTAAAGCGGCCCGTTCGCACGAGCGTAACCGGGCCAAGAATTCCTTGCGCCAGCAGTTCTTTGGCCTGCAAGGCGCAAGTCTCTTGCCGCGCCTGGTGGCCAAGCTGGAAAACCACCTTGCTCCGCTTAAGCGCGTCGCGCATTTGCTTCGCCTCCTCCAGAGTTCTCGACAAACCTTTTTCGCAGTAAATGTCTTTGCCGGCTTTAACCGCATCGAGCACCATCTGGCAATGCCAATGGTCGGGCGTGGCGATGACCACCGCGTCCACCTTCGGGTCCGCCAGCAACTCGCGATAATCCACGTAGGCCTTGGCTTCCGGGTTGCGGCAGCGGTCGAGGCCCTTCTGGCGATGCGGCCCATACACGTCGCTGATGGCCACCACCTTGACGTTGGGCGCGTCCACCACGGCGTTGAGCAGGTCCCCACCGCGGGTGCCCAAGCCAATGCAGCCCACGCCGATGGTTCGGGCAGGCGCGGGCGCGGACAAAACCGCCGGGGCAAAAGCGGAGGCGGCCGTCAGGACGGTTGCGGTCTGACCGGCAGTCCGAAGGAACTGCCGCCGGTTCACAGGTATTTGGTTTTTCATTTGCTTCATATCAATTTTCAGAAAGTTAAACCCGCACTCCAAAAAATGGAATGACGGAATTGCAGCACGTTTATGGGCTTAAAAATCGAGGTTTGCACTTGGGTTCTCATGGCTTTGCCTCAATGTGTGGCGCGCATTCGCACGTACAGCCGCGGGCCGGTGAGCCGCGCGGGGCTGAGGGTGACGGTTACGGTTTCGACTTCTGCCACTGCGGCGCCGGGCGTCTGGATGGCTCCGGCATCTTGAGTCCAAGTCATTAGGTTGGTCGAGGTCCACACGGTGTAGCTGTAGCCTGTGAGCGCCGGAGTGCGCCGGGTATAGCTGAACTTGCCGGCGGCGAGCATGGAGGCGAAAGGATTCCGCGAGGCGGCGCTGGTTGGATTTAGTCCCCAGATGCGTTCGTAGTCGTTGGACTGCCCGTCGCCATCGTAGTCGGCGTTCGGGTCGCTCAAGTTGGCTGCCGGATGATTCGCGGTCCAGCCAAGGTAATCAGGCTCCGGCGGCGCGAACCACTTGTCGGTCAGGTAGGCTTCAACAGCCTGTCGCTCGGTATCGTCAAGCGCGCGGTCGTAGAAGATTACCTCCGCCTGAAATTGGTTGCCGGAATGGTGGCTGCGGTCTTTGTTGAAGGAGTCGGCCTGCACCTTATTGGTGGCGACGATGCTCACCAGATTGAACCCGTTATGGAGGTTCGTGGGCAGGCTGAAGGTGAGGCCGTTTACGCGGTCGCCGTTCACATAAGTTTCGCCGCCACGGATGCTGGCGCTGGTGTAGCCGGCGTCCCAGAGCGGAGCGGTCTGGTTGGTGTCGTTCGGCCGGTGGAAATGGTAGGTGGAGGCGTGGGTGAGCAGGAAACTTTCGCCTCTGAAAATGGAAAAGACGGTGCGGATGCTATTGTCGGCGGCGAATCGCAGGGCCGCGCTGTTGGTCGCGCCAGTGCCTTTGGCAAAATAGACTGCCGGGCGACCGCTCTCCGTGCCCGCGCTGGTGACGAACACGGGCTTCGCGTTGCCGCTCGGCACGGTGGCGTGCGCGCCGTTCGTGCTGCCGTCATTCCAACTGGCGACCAAAGCGCCATTGGTTAGGAGGAGCTTGGACGCGTCGAACCAGCGGGCATAACCGCCCACGGGCGGGAAATTCGCGACGGCAACGGCGGTGAAGTTCCAAGTCGTGTCATCGGCAATCCCGGCGAAACTGTTCGTAAAGGTGTCGGCAATGGCCGTCGCGGCAATTCTGACGGCATACCTCTTCCCCGCGATGAGTTTCGCCGCAGGGTTGATGGTCAGCACCGAGCCAGCAACTGAGACTTGACTGGTGTCCGTGACGGCGATGGCTGTTTGCGTCGCGTCGGTGAGGTTCTTGAGCGTGATGTTGCCCGTGCCAATCATGATCGGCTCGTTGAAAATAGCGACCAGGTTGGCGCTGACGGTGACATTGGTCGCGCCGTCGGGGGGACTGAGGCTGGAAATCACCGGCGGCGAGATGTCGGGATTAATCGTGGTGAAGTTCCAGGTAGAATCGTTGGTGATGCCGGCGAATCTGTTCGTGGCCAGCCCGCCAATGGCGCTTGGTTCAATCTGGATGGCATACACCTTTCCCGTGAGCAGGTTTGCGGTGGGGTTGATGGTCAAGACTTCGCCGACGATGGAGACCTGGGAGGTGTTCGTGATGGCGATGGTGGTTTGTGTGCCATCGGTCAGATTCTTGAGGATGATGTTTCCCGTGCCGCGGACGACGGCTTTGTTGAACGTAACAACGAAATTGGCGCCAAGAGCGACGTTGGTCGAACCGGCGGAAGGGCTGAAACCCAGGATGGCGGGCGGGTTGATGGTGAGCGGACGTCCGTTCGGGTAGTAGAGGTTGATCAATTCCTGCACGCGGTTCGTGATGTCTTTGAAAGAATTCTCGTTGTAGATCTCGCCGGGGTTGGTGGCCTGACTCCGCTGCTGGTCGCCGGCGGAATACAGGGCGCTGGTGTCCCATTGGCGGGCATGTTCGCGCTCCTCCCAATAGCCGTCCATGGTGGGTTTGCGTCCCCACCACTTGTAAGCAAAATTGGTGAAGGCGGAATTGTTTGTCGGCACGAGGGACTTGTAGTGCACGAGCCGGTCGTAGATTTCCACAGGCGCGACAAGTCCGGCATTGGTGATGGCGGCGCGCAAGGTGGCGGCGTTCTGCGGGTAGATGCCCCAGAAGTGCAACAGCGGTCGGATGTCCGCGCTCACGCTCTTGGATAGGCGCAGCAGGAGGCTGTCCGTGTCCGTTGCGTAGTTTATGCCATTCTCGTAGTCGTTCACGAAAGACTTCCAGTAGTTGCTGAGAACGCCCCAACCGTAGATGCGGGCGATGTCCACGAACTTCGCGTGGCCCTTGAGCTGGTAAGCTTTTTCTCCATCGGCCATCTCCACTTCGCGCGGCGAGAAATTGAACACGGTCATCCACGCCATCGCGGTTGTCTCCAGCGTGCGGTAGGTATTGCCCTCCCCCAGCGACGCCCGGAACGCGGCGTCCAGACTCGTTCCGAATTTCCGGTGCAGGACGGACACAAACGGCAGGTTGACGTTGGACTCGGTCTCGCCGGGAAACTTGTCAAAAGAGTAGCCGTGGCCCTGCTCGTGAAACTCCACATTCGCGTCATCGGCGCCATACTGCGGCCCCCGGATGAAGAAGTGGGTATGATAGCCGTTATTGTAATTGCCCGTGGCATTGTAGCCTCCGACATTTACTGCCGGATAGCCCGGTGCGTAAACCGAAGCGCGAGTCAGCACATCAACTTGCAGGTAGAAGGATTCCTTGCCGCGAATCTGCGGGAAGCCGAGCAGGTCGTTGAAAGCATCCATCGCCGCGTCCCAGTCCTTCATCACCTGGGTCGGGTCGGGCATCGCGTAAATCCAGCTCCGCGGCACCTGCATCATGAATTTGTCCGACTGGAAATCCGCCCACGGCGCGGCGTTGGTGCGTTCGGTCAGCCATTCCGTCGGCGTCGTCTGGTGAAAACTCTTCGCGGAGAAGTAGGGCGAGCGGACGGCGTTGCGCACGGACACGTTCACGATGCCCTGGTTGGCGAGCCAAGGCACCTCGATGTATATGCCGCCGCCGTGCGGACAGGCGATTTTGGTTTCCACCGCGTTGATGGGGTAAAGGACCGTGGAACGATCCAGACGCTTGATCGAGGGTTTGTTGGAAAAATCCCACGAGTGCGCGCCGACCCGGATTTTGAAACCTTTGCCCACCAACGCCGTCGGCACGGTGACGGTGGCAATCGAGCCGGGCGCGAGGTAGCAGCCGGTGGGTTTGCGCGCGAAGGTGCCGCCGCCATCTCCCTGCGTCGTCCAGCCCGGCGTGTTGGCGTAGCTGGCGCTGATGGTGACGGTGTGGGTGGTGTTGGAATTCGCCGGGGGACTGCACGCGCCGGGGAACATGGACGCGCTGCCGAACTTGAAGCCGTTCAGGACGCTTTCGAAGTTGGCGAGATTCACGTCGTTATAGATCACGTCCATGATGTATTGCTGCACGCACCAGAGCGTCCAGTGGATGTCGTCAATGACGGAGTCGCGGGCGGGCAGGCCGTTGATATACCAGCGGTTGCCGGAGGAGGCGTCGTAGGCCTTCACCAGGTCGAACGCGGCGGTGATGAGCGCGGTGCTGTCGGCGAGGCGAGTGTGTTCCTGGTCTATGGTCGCCTTGTGCGCGGCGATCTGGGTGGCGTTGAGCGGGCTGGCGCCGGTGATATGGTTCTTGAGCGCGACGAGCGCGAGATAGAGCGGGTCGCCCGCGCCGGTGCTGAAGTTCCATGTGGTGTCGTTGGCGATGCCGGGATAATTCGCGCCAAGGATGTTGGTGATGGCGGTCGGGTCAATGCGCACGGCGTAGGCCTTGTTCGCAAGATAATTGCTGCCAGGGTTGACGGTGAGCAGGTTCGCGGAAATCAACACGCGCGGGTCGGTGATGGGGATGATGGTGTTCACGCCGTCAGTCAGGTTTTTGAGGGTAAGGTTGCCGACGCCGCGCGTGATTTTCTGGCTGAAGGTGGCAAACAACGGGTTCGAGGCGAAGGCGTTGGTGGAGTTGTCCGGCGGGTCGGTGGCGACGAGCGACCAGCCGCCGATGGGTTTCTCGATGTCGAGATGGAACCGCCGGTCGTAAGTGCTGCCGGTAATAGTGCCGTTGCCCACGCCGTTGGCGCCGGAGGTGTAGCTCACCCCGTCGGAAAACTCGTCCGCCGTCATGGAAATATATGGAATGCCATCCTGCCACGGAGTGGTGGAGCTTTTTAGCGCCACGTCAACGCCGTAAAACGTGTTCGGCTGCAGGACGACAGGGGTGGCTAACCCCCAGGTCACATAATCATTCGCGGCCCACGCAACGGTCTGGGTGGCGGACTCGGTATGGACCGGAGTGAACGTGGTGCCGGAAATCTTGCCGAGGCGGATGGTATAAACCTTGGTGCCGGGAACGCTGGTGGTGATCCGGTAGGTCACGGCCTTGAAGCGGAGCGCCTCATTGCGCGTGCGGAACGTCTGGCCCTTGGCGGCCCCGGTGGCGGAGTTCTCGGGCCACCACTTGTCGGTGGCGGTCTGCGTGCCAAAATTGGCGAGGTCCTCGTCGTTCACCGCCGGGGCGCTGGCGCTTTTGGAGATGGTGGCGGCGCTGACGGAGCCGGCGATCGCCAACGCGGCCAGCGAGGCGATCTTGAGCGCGGTGTTGATTTGGGCGGCGAGCCTCATGGTTTGGATTCAGTCTGCGGCAAAAAAGAATCGCTCTTTCTGGCGTTGAATCTCGCTACTCGGCGCGCATTCGCACGAACAGCCGCGGGCCGGTGAGCCGCGCGGGGCTGAGGGTGACAGTCACCGTTTCGACGCCAACGGCATCCGGCGGGCCAGGCTGTTGAATCGCGCCGGTGTCCTGAGTCCAGGCAATCAAGTCGGCGGAAGTCCAAACCGTGTAGGTTAGCCCAGCCAAGGTTGAATGGCGCCGCGTGTAGGTGAAAATGCCGAGGTCAGGACGGGGCGCGGTTTGAATCGGCTTGGCCGAAGCGCGGCTGGTGGGGTCGAGGCCCCAAATCCTCTCCTCGTCGTTGCTCAGGCCGTCCCCGTCAAGGTCGGCATTGGGGTCGTTCAAGTTGGCGCCGGTGAAGTTGGCGGCCCAGCCGGCATAGTCGGCGTTGGCATTCGTCCCGGCGCTGAGCAACTCAAGCATTCCTCGGCCCAAGGCATCGCCGGTGAGCAGAAAGGTTTCCGCATTGCGGTTGTAATGGTAGCCTTGGTTGACTGGGGACACGGCAACGTCCCGCCAATACCCGCGGGTGTCCATCGTTTTCACGTTGCCAACGAACTGCGGGTAATTCGTTGGATTATTCAACGCCAACTGCGCATTGGCGACCGCCAGCCCGTAGCCGCTGGTGCCAGGGTCCCCGCACCCAGTGGCGATCACGAAGGGGGTGTTGGTATTGCACTGGCCCGGGTAGCGGTTGGCGTAGTAGCTCCGGAGGTTTTGGATGAGGTTGACCAGGTTGGTCTCGTAATGGCTGGCGGCGGGTTCGCCCAAGTCCTTGTTTCCTTGAAACCAGACATAGCCGGCAATCTCGAAGCCCTGCGCGGCCCACTGCGGATACTGGGTCGCCCAATTGTCGAGGATGTCCACCACGTTGAAGATCGTGTAAAGGCTCCAATAAGTGGCCCAATTGGCGCCCACCCCCGGCTCCGAGTCGGCATCCGACGTGTGGGCGGATTTGCTGATGTAAGTCACGCCGTTGTTGCGAACCTGGCAATCCTTGGGATACGCCAGGCCTGCCGCCCAAGCGGGAGCGCCCATGTCCGCCTCCGCGAGGAAATAGTCGTCATATTGTTTGCCGGCATACCAAACAAAGGGTGACGGTCCGCCAGTACTTGTCAGCCATCGGTTGGGGCTCTCTCCGTAGCCCGCATAGGTGTAGCCGTCGGTGTGGTCAAACCGCGGGCTGCCCGGAGGCAGGCAGTCCCAGAGCAGGCTGCGGTTCCCAATCGAAGTTTTGATGAGAAGCACCGGTTCCTCGAAATACCAGCCCATGACGTGGCCAAAGCCCAGCTCAGGGCCAATCGCGGTTGAACTGGCCCCTTGTCCCACCGTCAGCGGAGCGTTGCCGATGGCCGAGATCACTCCCCGGTACATCACATCGTTGCGCACCGACCAGTTGCCGTTGGTTTCCAGCAGGTTGGGGAATTTGCCCTCGACCTTCACCACCGTGTTCAATGTTCCAAGGGTGTTGATGGGGTTGACATCACCCATGCCGACCATGTTGGACTGCCCGGAGAGGATAAACACCTTGACCCGCTTGTTGGTGGTGCCGGTGGAACTGTCCGGTTTCGGCAGCGGGTAGGGAATTTTGGGCTTGCTGGCGCCATTATTCGGGTCGGTGTATGTAGCGGTTATTTCGTACCAATCCCCGGCGCCGTCGGAGTCACTGTCAGCCAACAGCGGGTGGGTGCCCGTGTTGGTGGCGTTGACAAAAACGCCCGTGTGAGTCTCAACCCCATCACGCAAACCATCACCATCGGTGTCGGTTTTCGTCGGGTTGGTCCCGGTATTGCTCGCGTTTGCCCAGATGCCGGTGTTACTTTCCACTCCATCGCTTAACCCGTCGCCATCGGTGTCGTTCGACAGCGGATTGGTAGGCGGACGCGACCCGGCGCCGGCCAACTCCGCGCCGTCATTCAGGCCATCGCCGTCGGTGTCGGCAACGTTGGCCCTGGTTCCCAGTTGAAACTCCTGCATGTTGGTCAAGCCGTCGCTGTCATCATCGTCGTCGGGAGTGAGGGCCGTAGCTGATGGAGGGTCGGTGTTCGCCAGCTCATAGGCATCGGGAATCCCATCCGAATCAGAATCATAAACAATGAAGCTGAAAATCTTGCTGGCCAGCGGCGTGCCGGTGGGGGCGCCGTCCAGGTAAGAATCCACGCGCCAGTAATAAGTTGCTGCGCCGGGCGCGGGTACTATGGTGTTGGTGGTGTTCAACCCGGCATCCACCACCTTGGCCAACGCGCCGACATTGGTGCCAAACCATACGTCAACCCAGACCTCCGCACCCACGTTGGGGATGAGGTTTTTCCAGCTTAACTGGACAAGGCCGGCCGGCACCCTGGATCCATCCTCGGGAGACGGCTGCATCGGGTCTTCCATATCCAGATGGAAAACTCGATCACTGGTCGAAACAAGAGTTATGGTGCTGGCGCCAACGCCGCCGTTTCCTGAATTGTATCGTTGGCCACCCGCATAGGCGTTGGCGGTAACATTAAGGTAGGGAATCCCGGTTTGCCAGGCGGAGGTGCTGCTGGTCATGGCAATGTCAACCCCGTAGGTGGTATTGGCCGCCAGCAAGACGGGTGTGGCCAATGTCCACGTCATATACTCTCCGCCATTCCAAGTGAAGGTCTGAGTGGCCGTCTCCGAGTAAATCTGGGTGAAGTTCGTCCCCGAAACCGTGCCAACCCGGATCACATATTGTTTCGTCGGCTCGGCCTTTTGCGAAGCCGTGACCTGGTAGGTGACCGCCTTGAGCAGAACCGGCGAATTGCTGGTGGCAAAGGTCTGCCCTTTCGCGGCGCTTGTGCCGGCTTCGGTTCCCGCGAACCACTTGTCGGTGCCGGTCACCGTTCCGTAGTTGGCTATGTCCGCCCCGGTGACAGGGGGCGCGGTGGCACTGGCGGACATGGTGGCCGCATGGGCAGGGACGGAGGCGAGTGCGAGCAACGCCACCATCGCGGCTATTCGCGAGAGATTCGCAGTTCGATTTAGCCAGCTAACCATTCGGTGTTTCATTGGTGGACACATGGCATTTTTATTAAATGGGGTTTCTATATTCTGCGAAACAGCTTGAATGATTGACATCTCACGGAGACTGGATGCGGTAATATTGCTGGATATTGGTCGCGGCCGTGTCAACAAAGGTGACGGGGCCGGTACCGAAGGCGCCGACGCCCAGCAGGTTCCAGTTGGTGAGCGGCAGCGCCACGTTGGTGCTCGACAACACCCGGTAGTTTTGGCCGCTTGGCCCGCTGAAGCTCAGGGAGAACGATCCGCCACTTAGCGGGCCAAACGCGCCAATGGTGGGCGGGGGGTTGCCAACGCTGAGCAGCTCAATCATCCCGCGACCCACGGCATCTCCCACCAGCAGGAAGGTTTCCGCGTTGCGGTTGTAGTGATAACCCTGGTCCGCAGGCGACTCCGCCACCGTCCGCCAATACCCGCGTGTCTCCACGGCTTTCACATTGCCCGCGAACTCGGGATATTTATTCGTGTCCGTCATCGCCAGTTGCGCATTGATCACCGTCAATCCGCTGCCGCTGGCGCTCCACCCGTTGAACCCGCAGGCGGCAATCACGAATGGCGTGTTGGAGGCCACGTTGAATTCAGCCCGGATCGCCTTGATGTAATTGGCCAAATTTGTCTCGTAACGACTTGGGTAAACCGGATCAACAATGTCATTCCATCCCTGAAACCAAACAAACCCGGCAATCACATACCCCTGAGCGGCGTAGTTGGGGTATAGGGTGCTGAAATTGCTCAAGACGCCTTTGGCCGCGGCCACCGTTTTGTCATATTGTTCGCCGCCCCGCGTGCCGTCCGGGATGGGCGTGGTGCCATTGGTCCACTTGCGCGGCGAGTCGCCATAACCCGCATAGGTGAAAGCGCCGTTCGTGTATCGCGGACTGCCCGGCGGCAGCAGTTGATAACCGAGATCTTTGCCTCCTTCGCAGGTCTTGAGCACCAGCACCGGCTCGTCGAAGTAATACCCCATGAGGTGCCCAAAACTCAGTTCCGGGCCAATGGTTCCCGAGCCACTGCCCTGCCCCGCGGTCAACGGTCCGGAAAAGGTCGCGTAAACGACGGCTTTGCAAAGCACGTCGTTACGCACCGACCAGTTGCCATTGGCATCAAGCAGATTCGGGAACTTGCCTTGCTGCTTCACGACATAGCCCAAGGTTCCAACGGTGTTGGTGGGATCCACATTCCCTTGCCCAACCATGTTGGACTGGCCCATCAGGAGGAACACCTTCACCGGCTTGTTAGTAGCGCCCGGGTTGCCATCCGGTCGGGGCAGCGGATACGGAACCGCCGGCTTGTTGGTCGAATTATTAGGATCGGTGTAACAGACTTCAACCTCATACCAATCTCCCACGCCGTCGCCGTCGCTGTCGCTCCCCAAGGGATTTGTGCCAGTATTGACTGAACTGACATAGACTCCCGTGTTGCTTTCGACCCCGTCTTTGAGCCCGTCGCCATCGGTGTCGGCTTTGCCTGGGTTGGTGCCGGTGTTGCTGCCGCTGTCCCAGATGCCGGTGTTGCTCTCCACCGCGTCGTTCAAACCATCGCCATCGCTGTCGGCCAGCAGGGGATTGGTCGGCGGACGCGATCCAACGCCCGCCATTTCCGCGCCGTCGTTCAAACCATCGCCATCGGTGTCGGCGAGGTTAGCCCGGGTCCCAAGTTGAAACTCGTGCCAATTCGTCAAACCATCCCCGTCATCGTCTCCGTCAGGTGTCAGGGCCGTAGTGGATGGCGGCGTGGTGTTTGCCAGTTCATACGCATCGGGCAGGCCGTCATTGTCGAAGTCAAAGTCCAACACCACAACGCTGCCCATGCCGGCAAGGTAAGGGGCGGCATTATTCGAATTGTAGATTCCCGCAGGCTGGCTGATACCATTCAAAACCAGGTTCGTGACCGCATTGGTCACGGCGAGGCTTAAATGCAGCACGGCCCCGCTGTCAATGGTCACGCTCAAATTTGTGACCGGCGCGAAATGTGTCATTCCGAGGGTGCCTCCCCTCACGGTGATGGCCCCGGTGAACGTGTTGGTGGCCGTGAGCATCTGCGTGCCTGGGCCGGTCTTGGCCAGCCAGGTGCCGGGCGCGAAATCGGCGATGATCCCCGAGTAGGTGCAGGTCGTGCCGACGCCGACGTTAAGGGTGAAGCCGGTGACGTTAGTCGCGGGGAGCACCGACGCATTATTGCCGGCGCTAGCGGCATTATAAGCCGTCAGCAAATTCCGGCTGCCCTTGAGCCCCCCAAAAGTGGGGCTGGGACTGGCCGTATCGCCGGTGATGGGTCCAGTGCCAGTACCGGCCGAACAACTGAAGGTGCCCGTCAGGTTATCCGCTCCTGTCCCCAAGTTGAGCGCGCTGTTTTGCAAGGCGAGATTGTTGCCTAAAAACAGTCTGGCCCCGGCGCGGATCACCGTGTCGCCGGTGAAGGTGTTGTTGGCCACCAGCTCCACCCGGTTTCCGCCAACGATCAAGCCCTGGCTTCCGGCAAGGACGCTGCGAATGCCCAGCAATCCGGCGCTGGTCGAGGAACCCAAGCGGTAGGCGTCGGCGGCGGGCGTCAGAATCCCGGAGTATTCACATTTTGCTCCATTACCGGCCCAGTTGCCCAGAAAGGCGTTCGGCAGGTTGGCGCCCGCGCTGCCGCTGAAATCGAGGTTGTTCGCCGTGGTTCCCGTCATGACGGTGAACTCATTGGTGGTTTCGACGAGGCGCTGCAAAAAGGCGTTGTCCAAAGTGTTGCGTCTCACGCTGGCGCCGGGTGCGACGTGGATGTTGCGCCCGCTGCCCCCGCCAAACCCACTTAAGCTAATGCTCTGAAAGTCAACAAAACCGTTGTTAACATAGGTGGCCCCACTGTAGGTATTGGCGCCGCCGAGCATGAGCCGTCCGGGGCCTGCTTTGGTGAGCGATTTGCCTGTGCCGCCGACGATCCCGCCCAAGGTCAGCGAACCGGAACCGCTATTGACGGTAACGGTTAGATCATCGTTGAGGTTGATGCCCGCGTTAATGGTGTCGGCCCCCGTCCCGGAGGCGGTGCGCACAAGCATCGCCGATCCCGCAGTCACATCAAACGTCAGCACCCCTCCGGAATTGATCGTGAACTTGTTGTTGCCGCTCAGGTCGCCGATGTTGAGGGTGCCGACGGTGACCGTTTCGCCCAAGCTAATTTGGTTATCAATGGAGATGTTGTTGTTAATATCGGCAACATCATCCACAGCGTTGGGGAAACCCGTATTCGGGGTCCAATTAGTATTTACGTTCCAAGCCGACGGGCCCACCACGTCCCGATTCCACGCATAAGTGGCAGCGGCGGTTGCCAGGACAGACGCAAACAATGGCAGGGCGCTGAGCAACAGCAGATGGCGGCGACAATGAAATTCCGGCAAAAGCATGGAAGGCCCTCCTGCTATTTCGCCGGCGTCAGCGTGAAGTCTTTGATCGTCACCCCGCGGCTCTCTTGCTGAAGTTCAAAGTTCAGGACATTCTGGCCCTTCAGCAAGGGGATTTCGACCGGCTTGGTCTTCTGCCATAGGCCGACAGTGTAGGGTACCGCTGCTTCGACCGGCTGCTTGGCGTTATTGAACGCGAACACGAACTTCTGCCCCTCCTGCAAGGTCGCCACCCGCGCTGTCAGCGCATACTTGCCGGCTTGCGGCGCCTCAAACGCATACTGGGCCTTGAACCCGCCGCCACAGTGCATCTGCAGTCCGCCCGAGAAGCTCTTCATGGCCACGGAGGCCCCCGTCGGTTTGCTGCACGCCACCGCTGGGATGGTGATGGCGCCAGAGGGACTCACGACAATCTTCCGGTCGGCTTCCGTTACTTTTGTCTGCTCTACTTTTTCTTTGCCCTGCGGCTCGTTCGCCTCAGCCAATTCCTGGCCAAGGGGGCCCAATGCCACCGCTGTGGAGGCAAGCACCTTTGCTTGGTCGTGGCCCAGGCTGCTCCAAAAGCCGCCGGCAATGTTCTTGCGATCGTTGTAGGCCTGCTCTCCCAGAATGCGGCTGATCCACTGGGCTCGCAACACCTTGAGGTAGTCCTGCGCGTGTTCCCTCGCCTGGGTTTCCAGCAGGAAGTCCGACCCACTCCGCGGAGCCTCATCCTTGTCCCACCAACTGTGCGGGAAGCCGGCGCCGAGGTTGACCACCCAGCCCCTTGGCGTCCAATGACTCAGCGCGGCATGCTTGTGCTGGGTCACCCCCCAAGTCGGGATGCCAAAACTTTTCAGGATAAAACGCCCAAAGAACGCCCGCCGACCGCAAACGCCGCCATTTTTGGGGATGTTTTGATAGTTGTGCAAAGAAGGCAGATCGTCCTTCACATTCTGTGACCCATACCGGACGTCGGTCCTGACCGCCGCAGAATAGCGCCAACCGTAGTCGGGATTGTAAATGTGGTCCGGCCGGTAAGTCCGAAGCATTTCGCGGCCCCAGGCCAGAATGTGATCCGGCGCGTCGCAGTCAACAATCATTCGGTATTCCCACGCGGAAAAGTTTTTGAACGCCGGGTCCAATTCACCATCGAGATACGCCTTTTCATAGTGCAGGTAGCGCTTGACCGGGTCCACGAAGCCCGGCGCATTGGCTTGCTCTTTGGCGTTGGACTGCTCAACCGGCACGGCATGTTCAAGGCTGATCGCTAGCGCCAGCCGCTGCAAGACGCCTTCGCCAGCCTTCGGGCTGGCTTGCCGAATCGCCGCATTAATTTGCATCGCCTGGCCATACTTGCCGAACCTCGCGCCGCCGGCCGTCAGCATTTCCTTCATCAACTTGCCATCCGCCAGCAATTTCTCCACCAGAGACTCCTGTTCCTTGCCCTGCTGCGCGAACTCCGCCAATCCCCTCGGCGTCGCCTCGGCCAATACCGCAGCCTTGACCAGTTTTGCGTCCAACTTGTCGCTTGACAGGAATGGCGTCACCTCCGCCAGCAGGGCCTTGGCGGCGTTGAGTTCGTTGGTGCGCGCCTGGGCCAGGGCGGCTTGGGCAGCCTTGTGCGCTTGAGTCAATTTCGGCTCATCAATTTTCGCCTTGTCATAAGCAGCCTGGCGCTCCTTGAGCGCCTTGAGCCCGTCCTCCTTGTTCGCCTGCCATTTCGCGAGTTCTTTCTTTGCCGCTTCGCGTTCGGTTTCCGTAGCCGCTTTTTGCAGCGCCGCCTGCGCCTGCGCAATGCCTTTTTCGGCGCCGCCGATCCACTTTCCTTTCGCGTGGTCCACGAGGGCTTTTGCCGTTTGCACTTTGCCCAGGGATTGCTGCGCCGCCTCGGCTGCTTTCTCCGCCGCCTTGGTCGCCGCGCGGGCTTGTTCGAGGGCGGACTTCTTCTGATCGGGCGCGGCGGGCAAGGCTTTGGTGATTTCCGCCTGCAAAGCCTTGAGCATGTCGGCGTATCTCGCCTGAAGCCTCTCGCCATCCTTGGTGAGAGGAATTTGCGGCTCGGTTTTCTTCGCCGCCGAGGCCGTGAAGAGGCCGACGGCCATGGCGGCCAGGACACCGGCTGATAAAACCATTTGGTTTGTGGTCATGCTTTTTGCTTAGCTGCTTGAGTAGCTTTAAGTGGTGATTATGTTGCCGCGCCACAGCCAGGCAAACCGGCCGCGGCACGGCGCACCAATTACTTGGTCTTCAACAGTTCGACCATGGCCTGGCCCATGGCTTCCCCGATGTCCATATAGGTTTCCGCGTTGCCGTTGTAGTGACTATTGGAAGCGCCACCATGCGAAAGGGGATGGGAATAGACCGTCGCCACGTTACCCTTGAACTCCGGGTATTTGCCAGTTTTGCCGTCCACCGCAAGCTGCGCTTCGAGGATGTAGGCCTCGTTGAGGTTGCTCTTGTTGCCCTTCTCAGTCTGGCCGAGCGTGGCGCAGACGAACTTCGCGTTTGGAGCGTTGAAGTCTTTGCGCAACTGCTTGATAAAATTAACCAGGTTCACCTCATAGCGGCTGGCATGTCCGGCATTGTAACGATCCTTGTCGCCCTGCCAGAAGAAGAACCCCTCTATTTCGTAGCCTTTCGCCCCAGGGTAGTATTTATCCAGCTCCTCCAGCACCTTTTTGGCATTGGCGATGTCGTCGTCGTATTGCTTGCCGGCATACCATTCGATGGGCTTGCCGGTTTTTTTGTCCACCCAGGGCGGCGGCTCGGTCTTAAGGCCCTTGGCCTTGTCCATTTCCCACGAATCGGGCCGGTCCTTGTAGCCGGCGTAAACCATCGTCTTTTCCACTCCCTGCTTGTCTTTGACGACAAACTCGTAGCGTTCGCTGCCCGGTGGCAAAAGGTCCCAGCCCAGGCTGCGATTGCCGATGCAGCTCTTGAGGATCATCACTGGCGCATCTATGGCGTTGCCCAGATGATGGCCGATCCCGATTTCCGGGCCGATGGTCTTGCCCTTGATCGTCATCCATTCGTTGTTGAAGAGTTGCATTCCCCCGCCTCGGCCAACCATGACCCGCACATTGCGGACATCTTTCCGCTCCGTCCAATTGCCCGCCTCATCCACCAGGTAGGGATATTTCTTTTTCGCCTTGACGGCGTTCTCCAACGACCCGTCGGGTTTATTGCCTGCGGCAATCCTACCCATGCCGACCATGTTGGACTGGCCTAAAAGGATAAAAACCTTGACTTTCTTGCTCATGTCCGCCGGTTTGCCGTCCGGCCGGGGCAACGGTGCCTCCGCAGCCGGCAGTGCAAGCTGCGTCAGAATGGCGCCTGTGATGAACAGGGTTGGGATTTGTTTTCGTGTTTTCATATTTAGGTTTCAATTTGTCTATTCAATTTGTTTTCAGTTTTTATAGCCCCTGAAATTTCTACGCAATTCACCAAATTGTCCCGGGCTTGACGCTCCACGCAAGCCAAAGTCCAAAAGGAAGCAAACCGGAGGCGTTTCAAATCCCGTTCACCTCCCGGGTTCGGTAATAGCGTGCCGGCGGCAGGGCGCCATTGTCCGTGTGCGAGAAGCTCATCACTCCGTTGGTGGCGGCGGTCTGGTCGCTGCCCAAAACAGTCTGCCAGTTCGCCGGGCTTAGGCTGTCGGTGTATTGCAGGCGGTAGGTCCTGCCGGGCAGACCAAACGCTCGCAGGGTAACCGTATTCCCGTTCACTTGGAAGCTGTTCGCCAGCATGTTCGCTCCGGAACCGGCGGGGGTCACCGTGACCGTAACCGTTTTGGTGTCGGTGCCGCCGTAGCCGTCGCTCACCGTGTAGGTGAAACTGTCTGTGCCGCTGAACGACGCGGAGGCCACATAAACCAAGCTCATCCCACCAACAATGCTCACTTGGCCACCGTTGGCCGGAGTGACCAGGTTAACAGCGGTAATGGTCAATGCGTCGTTGTCCGCATCGGTCGGCGCATGCTTGCCGCCGATCACGTTGAACAAGTTGGTTTCGCCCGATCCCACAGCCACGCTGAAGTTGGCGGCTACGGGCGGGCTGTTGGTCAGCAGGATGGTGACCGTGTCGGTCGCGGCGCCGCACGCCCCTCCCGGATCATCCGTGGTGAGGGTTAGCGTGACCGTGCCGGCGACCCTTTCGGCCGTAGATGGGGTGTAGCTGGCCGTAAGCGTATTGGTGTCGGGACTGAACGTGCCCTCTCCGCCGCTCCAGTATGCAGTCGTGGCGCTGCCACCAAAGGAACCGGCCAAGGTCACGGTGATGTTGGTATGGCTGACCGACTGGTCCGACCCGGCATCGGCGGTGGCCGGCGTGTTAACCGTCAACACCGCCGGCGGCGAAGAGGTCACGGCCAGCCCGCAGGCGCTGATAACGATGACTTGGTATTGATAGCCGCTGTCGGCTGGCATCGCGACCAGGTTCGTGTAGCTGGCATTGGTTGCCGTGTCGCTCAGGTTGGTGAAGGTGTTACCGCCGTCGCCACTCCCCTGCCACTGATAGGTCAGAACTCCACCGCTGGCGCCCACGGAAAAAATCGCCGGGGATCCGGCGCAAACCGCCAGGTTGGTCGGCGTGTTCGTAATAACCGGGGTCGGCAGGATGGTAATGACCATCGCATCGCTTGCCGCTCCGCAGGGCCCATCCGGATCATCCGTCGTCAAGGTTAAGGTGACACTCCCTGCCGTGATTTCATCGGCCGTCGGCGTATAGACGGCGTTGAGGGTGGCGTTGTCCGGGCTAAACGTGCCCGCCCCCCCGCTCCAAGTCCCGCTGGAAGCCCCGCCGCCAATCGAGCCGGCCAAGGTCACATTCGGATTGCTGGCGCAGACCACCTGGTCGGCGCCCGCGTTGGCGGTGGCCGGGATGCTGATGGTGACTGTGGCGCTGCCGGTCATAATGTTGGTGCATCCGCCGACAACCCGCGTTGCCACCACCGTGTAGGTGTCGGCCACGGTCTGGTTGCCAAAGCCGATCGCATTGCCGGTGCCGGCAACCGGCGAACCGACGGCGGTTGCGCCGCTATTGCGATATAGCTGGTAGTCCACGCCGGTTTCGGAGCCATCCAGGGCCACGGCCACGCCCGCGCCACCGGCGCAATAAGCCCCGCCGCCGGTGACGTTGTAAGCCGTCGGGCTGACGCAGCCGCCGCTGCTGACCACCAGTTCGAGGTCGTTGCCGGTGATTTGGAGGGTGCCGGTGAAGGCGCCGATTGAGCCGCTGAGGTCGGCGCCGTCGAGGGTGCCACTAACGCCGCCGCTGGTGATCAGCTTGTAGGTGCCGGCCTCTAACCCGCCCAGATTATTGAAAACGAAGTCGCTGAAACCGAGTGCCCCTGACCCGATGGCCAAGGAGCCGGTGACGGAGATCTTGTCGCTGGTGCCAGCCAGCGCATCAAGTTCGAACAGTAACTTGCCCGTGCCGGCGGCTTGCGCCGAAACATCGCAGTTGCCACCGATCGAAAGCGTCCCTGCCGAAGCGCCGGGGGCAATGCTGCCCGCCTCCGCCACTGTGACACTGCCCCCAATCGTGCCGTTTCCACCCAAGGTGCCGCCATAGACCGCCACCGCGCTGGCGGCGGCCAGCGAGCCGTTGACCAATAGCGTCCCGTTGCTGACCGTGGTCGCGCCGGTGTAAGTGTTGGCACCGGAGAGAATCTGGGTGCCCTCGCCGGTCTTGGTCAGAGTCGTGCCGGGAGCAAAATTGGTGATAACGCCCGCATAGGCGCAGGTGCTGCCAGCGCCAACGTTGAGGGTAAAGCCAGTGACGTTGGTCGCAGCAAGCACCGACGCATTATTGCCGGCGCTGGTGGCATTATAAGCCGTCAGCAAATTCCGGCTGCCCTTGAGCCCCCCAAAAGTGGGGCTGGGACTGGCCGCATCCCCCGTGATGGGGCCAGTGCCAGTACCGGCCGAACAACTAAATGTACCCGTCAGGGTGTCCGACCCCGTCCCCAAGTTGAGCGCGCTGTTTTGCAGGGCAAGATTGTTGCCCAAAAACAGCCTGGCCCCGGTGCGGATCACCGTGTCACCGGTGAAATCCTGCGCCGCCGCCAGCTCCACCCGGATGCCGCTCCCTCCGGTCCCCCCCACGATCAGCCCCCGCGCCCCGGTGAGCTTGTTGGCCCCGACGATCCCCAGCAACCCACTGCTGCCCTTGGCGCCCAAACGGTAGGCGTCGCTGGCGGGTGTCAGAATCCCGGAGTATTCACATTTTGCTCCATTGCCGGCCCAGTTGCCCAGAAAGGCGTTCGGCAGGTTGGCCCCCGCGCTGCTGCTGAAATCAAGGTTGTTCGCCGTGGTTCCGGTCATAACCGTGATCTCGGCGTCGGTCTCAACCAGGCGGTTGAGCAAAGTGTTGTTGAGCGCATTGAAACGAACCCCCGCCCCGGCAGCGACGGTGATGTTGCGCCCGCTGCCGCCACCGATGTTGGCGTTGGCAATGCCCCCAAAGTCAAGGATGCCGCCCTGGATGTCGGTGTTGCCATTCCACGCACTGGCGGTGTTGCCAAGGTTCAGCATGCCAGCCCCGGTCTTGGTAAGGCCCGCCGTCCCGGTGCTGTTGCGGATTTGACCGGAAACCGTGGCGCGAGCCGCGCCGGTGGTGCCGCCCGCCACATGGATGGTGCGGTCGGCGCCGTTGAGGTCAATCTTGTTGGCCAAAGTCAGGCTGGAGCTTCCCTGAGCCGTGTCGGCCTGAAGCACGAAGATGGAGGGATTGAACAGGGGACTGCCCCAAACCAGCTCGAAGGCGGCGCTGTTGTTGAGCGTGAAGGTTACGGCGGTCGCGCCGTTCTCGCTGAAACCGCTGACGCCACCGGTAATCTGGATTTGCCCGGCGCCAACGCCGAGGCCGTTCGTGTAGGCATCGCTCCAGTAGTGCTCATAGACGCCGCCGGCCAGATTCAGGTTGCCCGTTATGGAGGCCGGCTTGGTCACTCGCAAAACCCCGCCATTGACGGTGATGTTGCCGGTGAATCCGGCATTCACGCCCCCCAACGCCAGCACGCCGGTTCCGTTCTTGATCAAGTTTCCCGACCCCGTGAGGCTGGGCGCATCGTTGTTGATCACGCCCAAGGTGATGTTGCCAGTCCCCTCGATCGTCAGTTGGTAGCCGGCATTGTCCATCAGATTCGCGCCATTCGCCGTGGTGAGCAGGCCGCCGGAGTTGTTGGTCCAAGCCTGGTCACCACCAAGGGTGATCGGGCTGACCAAGGTGGCGGCGGTGCCGCCAAACTTGTTGATGCCGTTGTTGAGCGTGATCATCTGGCCAGCGGTGCCGAGCGTGTAAGTGCCGGTGAAATTGCTGAAAGTGATCGAATTGACCGTCGTCGGGCTGGCCAGCGTCACCGCGCCGCCCGCCCCGCCCTTGCCAAAGATGGCGTCGTCGCCTGAAGTCCAATCGGTGTTGGCCAAGCCGTTCCACCACTGGCCGGCGCCCAGCCACGCCCCCGCGCCGTCGGTCTGGTTGGCCCCGCCGGCGTTGGCGTCCCAAGTGAGGCTGGCCGCCTGAGCCCCGTGGCCCGCGATCAGCGCGGCAAGAAGCGCGGCAAGGAAGGTCAACCAAGGTTGGCGTTGCAGGTTTGTCTTCATGTTTTGGTCTCCGGTTTGCATGCCAGTTCCTTTCAGGTTTTGGTTACGGAATGGATACTTTGACGTCGTCAATATACCAGCCTGCCAAGCCCCCAAAGGCGCTCTCCAGGCGAAATTCAATCTTGATCTGCTTGCCATACGCCAAAGCCGGCAATTCCTGGCTGAACTTCACCCATCCGCCGCTGCTCCCCTCCACCGGCGTGGCCAGCACCGCCAAAACGGAATCATTGCTGGCATCCAAAAGGTTCACCGTGCCAAAGTCGCCCCCTTCGCCCAGCAGCGCGATGTATTGCCAAAACTCCAGCGTCGCCCGGGGCGCCGCCGTCAGATCAATCGCCGGGGTGCGCAGCCAGATGTTGGCATCCGCCGCATAGTCGCTCGCGAGGTTGCTGCCAAAGCAGTTGGTCCCGCTGTGCGCGCCCGCCGGCCCCACGTTTTGCGGGGCGCCCAACTCCCAAATCGTGCCTGAACCGCCTTCGGAGCCAGTGGTCCATCCCGCCGCCCCGCTTTCAAAGTTGTCCTGCAAAACGTTCGTGCGGACCAGCGGTTGGAGACAGAAAAATTGCTGTGCGCTCCTCGCGTTGGTTTCAGCGTAGGTCACCGGGCTGTTGCTGAAAGTGCCAACGGCTAGCACGGTCCAGTTCGACAGCGGCAACGCCACATTGGTGCTGGTCAGCAAAAGATAGCTTTGGCCGGCCATCCCATTGAAAGTCAGCGGAAACGAGGCGCCGCTCAGCGGGCCAAAGCTGCTGAACGACGGCGGCGTCACCGTGCCGGTATAAATCACCACCAGCGAATTTTCCTGCACGGCCACGCTGAACACCCCGGGGAAGGCGTTGCTGAACGCGCTGGTGTCCACCACAAAGGCGCTGGGGTCGAAGTTTGCAATGCCGCTGCTGGCCGTGGCGATAGGCCAGCTATAGTTGTCGCTCCCGTCAAAATCCGGCACCAATCCAGGGGTGCTTGGATCGGCCAGTGAAGCCAGCTTGATGGTAAAAGGATTGCCAGAGGTGGCCAGCAGATCCAGCGTGCCGTTGATGTTCAGTCCATCCATGCCGGCGCTGTTGGTGGCGCTGCTCAGCTCGAAGACATAGGCGCCGCCGCTGTTCCAAGTCTGGTTGCCGGTGGTGAGGGTGCCCACGCTGGTTCCCGGCGAAATCGTGCCGCTCACAGTCACGCTGCCCCCAATCGTGCCGTTTCCGCCCAAGGTGCCGCCATAGACCACCACCGCGCTGGCGGCGGCCAGCGAGCCGTTGACCAATAGCGTCCCGTTGCTGACCGTGGTCGCGCCGGTGTAGGTGTTGGCGCCGGAGAGCACCTGGGTCCCCTCGCCGGTCTTGGTCAGAGTCGTGCCGGGAGCAAAATTGGTGATAACGCCCGCATAGGCGCAGGTGCTGCCAGC